>Ga0181379_1000340_pt1 | contig 23866 bp, 31 predicted proteins | sample 2SPOviralmetaG_FD_130115 | JGI IMG/M metagenome (GOLD analysis project Ga0181379, IMG submission 130115) | Marine viral communities from the oligotrophic San Pedro Time Series (SPOT) site, San Pedro Channel, CA, USA - 2 SPOT_SRF_2009-07-10 | ecosystem: Environmental > Aquatic > Marine > Strait... | reverse complement strand
TTTACTTTTGCATCCCGTCTTTCTTTTCTTTTGCCAGACTTGTCGCCTGCAATACCTGGAATGATAGCATTAGCGCCATCATTAAAAGTATCTACAACATATTTTCCTGCTTTGTCGGTAAACTCCCCCATCTTATCCTCGATATAAATAGTTATTTAACATTATAGTCTTATTTATATGGTTTATGCCAAAGAAATTTATAAAGGAAAGTTTATTCCTAGAAATACTTCTAAATACTTAGGAGATCATACTTCTATTGTCTATAGATCAAGTTATGAATTAAAGTTTATGAACTGGTGTGATTTAAATGACTCTATAATAGGTTGGAATTCTGAAGAGGTTGCTATTCCTTATCGTAGTCCTATAGATAATAAAGTGCATAGATATTTTGTAGATTTTTATATGGAAGTTAAAAGCGAAAAGGGCAAAGAGCGTTATTTAATAGAAGTAAAACCTCAAAGATTTACAAAAGCGCCTCCCGCAGGCAAAAGAAAAACAAAGAGATACTTACAAGAGATAGCAAATTATGCTGTTAACGAAGCTAAATGGAATACAGCTCGAGCATTTTGTAAGAAACAAGGCATGAAATTTAGAATAGTTACTGAGAAAGAGCTCGGTATCTAGTATAAATACATGTATGGACCAAAAACCTTTTAACGATATATATTCTAGAACAGGCGGTGTAGAGAAATCTGCTCGTTGGTATCAAAGAACTGTAAGAGATTATGCTACAGGCATAAACTCCTTTCAGGAAGTTACGGGCTCTGATATAGGAAAGTTTGCAACACAATTAACAGTAGGAAAAATGTACCTATTTAATTACGATCCTTTAACAAAAGCAGACTTACCTTATTGGGACGAATTGCCGTTAGTCGTTATAAGTGAACCCTTACCAACAGGCTTTAGTGGTATCAACTTACATTATCTAAGTCCTTTAGTAAGAGCAGAATTAGTAGAAAGACTTATGGAGCCTGTTGCAGATTCCAAAGAAGGAACTACATTAGACGACAAAGCAGTTATGAGATCTAACTGGCAGTTCATAAAAAACTTCAGTAGATTTCCAGAGGTAAGAAACTCTGTAAAAAGATATTTAAGTACGCAGGTAAGAGGCAGGCTATTTGAAATAAATTCACAGCATTGGAAGTCAGCAGTATTTTTACCTGTACAACAATTTCAAGGAGCTTCAGCACAAAAAGTATATAGAGATACAATGACTAAGCCCGAGCGTAAAAGGAGAATGATGTAATGGGATTTAGTTTAAGAAGCATATTAAGAGGAGCATACGGCAAGTCTAGAAGAAATGCAGCCAGGCCCAAAAAAGGTGCAACGCATCCTAATAATTTTTTAACAGATGGACCACTATCGCAATTAGATCATCAATACAGAAAGCCAAAACTGGATAAAAATAACCAGCCCATTCTTAGCTCAGCGCCAAAAAGTTTTTTACAAACAATATTCAACAATCAACTTGCTCGAACAGAAAGATTTGAGTGTCAATTTAATTTTCCACACGCTGTAAGAACTTCTTTTCATAATAGTAGAATTGCAGAAAATGCTACTATAATGTGTGAGGAAGTACAAATACCAGGCATGGCAATGGCAAATAAAGAATATAATGTAGGTCCATGGACACATTACAGAAATACAAATTTACAATTCTTGGGTCAAGAAATTAACTTTACATTTTATACAGATACTAATTGGGAATTAAGAGAACTATTTGAAAATTGGTTTGCTATGACAGTAGATCCTACTTCAAAACAATCTTATTGGCCTAATGATACCTGGGGAACAATTAGTATTAATGCAATGGACTTACAAGACAATTATAGGCGTTCATGGGTATTACATGAAGTTACGCCAAAGGTTCTAAACTTACAGCCTATGAGTATGGGCTCTGTAGGAGTAGTAAGAACCACATTAATAGTATCAGCTACTTATTGGGATTCTAATTATATTGAAGTTGATATGGGAGCTCCTGAAGGTAAAGTTAAGGGAGTAAATAAAAATGAAACTAAAGGTGCAGGTGAAGGTACAGGTTAATTATAGGAGAAATTATGTTACCAAAAATTGAAACACCAACATTTGATTTTAGTATTCCTTCTACAGGAGAGGTTAAAAAATTTAGACCGTTTCTTGTTAAGGAAGAAAAAGTTCTTATGTTGGCAAGTGAAGGAGGCGAATATAAAGATATGATATCTGCTTGTGAGCAGATAGTATCTAATTGTTCGTTGGAAGATATAGATGTTAGTGAATTAAGTGTATTTGATTTACAGCATTTATTTATGAGATTAAAAGAGAAATCTACAGGAGATACTCAGGAATTTACTTTGGTGTGTGGAGGTTGTAAAGAACAGATAAATTATACTTTACAATTAGCAGATGTTAAAGTTCATGGTTTAGATGAAAGGCCTGATAAGATTATTAAAATTAACGACGATGTTGCTATTGAATTGCAATATCCTAATGCTAGAGTCATATTAAATTTAGAACAAGACGGTGATGATACTGCTATTGTAAATCATTGTTTAGTTAAAGTTTTCAGTGGTGAAGAAATTTTATATATTAAAGATGAAACACCTGAGAATATTAATGAATTTGTTGACAATCTGCCATTAGATGTATTTGAAAAAATACAAGAGTTTTTTAGTAAAATGCCTCGTGTAGAACATGTTGTCGAATATAAATGCCACAAAGAAGAATGTGGATTTGATAATCGTATATCTATTAATGGATACGAACATTTTTTCGGCTAACTCTTTCTCAGGAGCGTCTTGAAAATTTTTACAAGACGAACTTCTTATTAATGCAAGAGCATCAATATAGTTTAACAGAGTTAGAAAATATGATGCCTTGGGAAAGAGAGATTTATATTGCTATGCTTATAGAACATCTTCAAAAGAAGACTGATAAACTTAAAGAAAAAGAGAGATACTAATGGTAGATAAACCAACAATAGATAGATCAATAAAAGAAGCTTTAGGCAGACAAAATATAGATCAGGCTTTTAAAGAAGTCAATGATAATTTTGGTACGCATAAAGATGAAATTGTTTCTAGCATGAGTGCCGTCGAAGAGCATGGTAAAACAAATAAACTTCTAAACATATTACAAGTTGCTGATATGGCGAGAAACCTTAAAAGAGATGATGAGGTTAGAGAACTAGCAGAAGAGACTAGAGGTTCAAGGGCAAAAGTTTTAAAGCATCAAGCTGGAGCTGTAGCATCTAGATCTAGAATTGAAGGTGGCATAAAAGACATTAAAGAAATGCTGGGAGGAGATGAACCCAGAGAGACTCAAACAGAAAAATTAAAACAAGTCTTTTCAAAAATGGCAGAAAGTGCAGGACAAGGTAACAATAGAAATGAATTTAATGCTAATAAAATGTTAGCGTCTTTTGCAAGTGGTGGGTCTCAAGATATAGAACGGTTAGTTGTTGAGATAGAGAAATCAGGTAACCAAGACAAACGAGATTTATTGTCTGCATTAAATAAAGCTTCTAATGTTTCCCAAGGCAAGTCTAAAGATATACCAAAAGATTTAGCTGAAGCCAAAGAAGTTTTCAAGAATAGCCCTATATTAGAAAAAGCAAACATTAATGTAGACACAAAAACTAAATGGAATGAATTGTTCTCACCTATTTTAGATGAAGATATAAAAGAACGAGGTAAGGCATTTAAAAATTTTAGAACCATGGCACAGGAAGGTAGATTAACAAAACCTGGCAAAAAAGCTAGATCAGGTGTAGATATAGAAACAGTACCTGAAAAAAATAATGAAGTTCTTGTTGACATATATGAATTATTAGAAAAATGGTATAACGAGTATATGATGAACCCCGGAGGAGGAGGAGGCCTAGGGATCTTACCAGGAGGCAAAAATCCGAACAGGACAACGATTACAAATCCACCTAAGCCAGGAAATTATCCTAAAGGAGGATATCCTAAAGGTTCAGTAGAGGCAAAGAATTTATTAAAAAATGGAAATGGAGTTACAGCCCAAAATGGCAATGTATTTCCTAGAGGATCACCCCAAGCTAACATGATAGAAACCATGAAAGGCCCACCAAAGAGCAGATTTCAGAGAGCATTAAATACAACCAAAGGATTTTTTAGTAAAGGTCTGGGTTTTGCATCAAAGGCAATGCCATGGGTAACAGCTGGTTTGGAAGGTTACGATGCATATGCGGATAGTGGAGTTGCTATAGAAAGATCTGAAATATTAGGTCCAGAGGATGAGGGATATTTAGCTAAAGGGTCAGAAGGATTTCTTGGAACTAAAGCATTGATGGATGATGGCCACAATGTAAACAAAGAAATAGCCCATGAAGTCGGTGAATCTGGCAGTAGGTTTGCTGGAGGTATGGCTACAGCTGCGCTTTTTTCAAAAGGCGGTGCAATAGCAGGAACAGCAATAGGCGGTCCTATAGGTGGAGCAATAGGATGGGCTGCCGGTGGTCTTATAGGTTATGCAGTTGGTTCGGAAACAGCGGAAGTGGGCTATGGAATGATAAAAAATAATATGGATGACGATTTGTCTGCAGCAAGAGATTCTGGTTTATATAATTGGGAAGTCATTGGTCCTAGTATACTAGACAAATCTATGCTAGCAGAAGCACCTACACCACAATTACAAGCTATATTAAGGCACAATGATTTAAATGAATTAGATACAGCGCTTGTACAGGAAGAATTAATGAGCAGAGGAGGAACAACAGCAATAAATCCTCAGGGACAGACGCTAATTGAACAAGAAGTTACTCAAGATCTGGCAGCTGCAATTTTACCAACAAGCGATGCAATAGGAAATACAACGGAAACTTTAGCAGATGCTACAATGCAAGAAGCTAAAACAATAAATGTTAGCAAAGATGACAATAGTATTAAAACTACAACCATAGAAAAAGGTGAAGCCTTTTTAGTTGAAGGCCCGCAAACCAACGATAATAGTTTAAGTTGGTTAAACAAAAGAAATTTAATTGCTACTGCTTAAACTCTAAACTTTAGACTAATAACTCTATCTCTTAATCTATTAGCTCTTGATCCTACCTGTGTAGCCCAACGACTATCCATCATTTCAATAGCTGCCTTTTCCCAATCACCTTCATTGATGGCACCTATAAATTTTTTAAATTTGCCTAGTCTTGTTCTACCTAAGTTGAACATCATGTTAACAAGAATCTCTTGTAGTTCGCCTGGATACTCTTCCCAATGTTCTTTAAACAATGCCTTACATTCTGATATTGCTATATCCAAATCTTTTTCAAAACACTCTTTAACTCTTTCTTCAGATATTTTCCAACCTGAGGATTTGTTATATTCTTCGTCCGTTTCCAGTATTAAATGTCCTACACCAAATGTAGGATATCCTAGATGATCTTTGTATATTTCATACACGACACCTTCGTCTATTTTTAATTGTTCGTAAATGCTATTTCTGTTCATTTAAATTGTTTCCAATGTTTTTTTAGCCAGTGCTCCGAATACATCGGCCGGCTTCATGTAGTTTATAGTAATACTCTTACGCATTACCTCGTATTCACCCTCCCTAGGGAGTTCATAATCTGCAGGTTCCCCTGCTGCTTCTTTTTGATAGTTTAACTTATGTTCTCTATCAGTCATTTCGTTTGGAAACATTCGTGAACTAATAGTTTCCAAATCCCATATAGATTTGTTGTATACATAATGTTCTAACCAACCAGGCCATATAAGTAAATCTCCAGGTTTAGGTTTTATAACAATTTCTTCTTGTAGTCCTGAATTAATTTTGCCTGGCAACCAACCTTGTAATATACTACCCATAGGATTTCTAAATGCTATTGGTGTATGTTCTTCTCCTATGTCTACATAGTATGTTGCTGAAAATAAAAACTGTGCATGATTGTGCCAAGCATAACTATCTTTAGAATCAAAGCAAGACCACCATGAAAATGTTTGCCAATATTTTTCTAAGTTTTCTTTATATGGATAATCACATAATTGTTCTAAATATTTAATTGCATGTCCTCTGCAAATATTATGTAGTTCCTTGCTGTCTTGTATATTAACCATAGAGTCTTTCTTAGAAACAGCACAATGTATTCCGTTCTCATCATAACAAGAAAGTTTTCTAAAATATCTACCTTTAATAGGACCAACAGTTTCTAAATAATTAGATCTATTGTCATATTCTTTTTGTATATCTTCTGATAGCCGAGGAATTAAATCCATTGCTATATTGGATTCGTGATAAATCGGTAGTTGAAAATAGTCTGTCATACTTTTATTTATATCAGACAAAAAGAAGCCCTCTTAAGAGGGCTCCAAAACTATGAAAGTTTAGCTATCTTCTGCAAGGGACTTGAAGTAAGATAGTGTATCATCCTCTTCTGAATCTGATGACTCAGGAGCTGATACTGCTGGCGCTGCTTGGACGCTTTTCACTTTTTCCATAAAATGATCGTCTTCTGCATCATTAGTAGTAGCTGATATAGACTCTGCTGTTGGAGCTGTCTGGCCTTTTAGGACTAAGTCCAATTTAGCTTTTAACTCCTCATAAGATTTAAATTGGTCTGGAGCTACAACACCCGCTAAGGAATGTTGTGTTTGCCATAGACCTTCAATTTTAGCATCATCATCTGCTACCGGGCTTGGGCTATCAAATTCACTTTTATCATAATTACGATATCCTTCTACCTGTCTAATTTTTAATTTGAAGTTAGCACCTTCCCAGAAATCAAAAGGATTAACTGGATTCTCATCTTCAAATTGAGGCTGCATAACATCTTTAATTTTATCAAAGATCTTTTTACCAAACTTGTATAGGTAAACTTGACCTACAGCGTCTGGGTTGCCAGAGTCTTCAACGACTAAGATGTTAGCATAATAATTTAAGCGTCTCTTTTGCTTACGAGCTATTTCTTTGTTAGCTTCAACACCAGAGTTCCATAGTTCAGAGTTTAATTCTGAAACTGGATCTTGTTTGTTTAGCGTAGTAAGAGAGTTCTCGATATACCATTTTCCACCAGGGCCTTGAAAACCATGATTGAAAATTCTAACCCATGGCATATCCTCGCCTTGTGGTGCAGGCAAAAACCTGATAACGGCATAACCGTTTCCTGCTTTGTCTACTGTGGGTTTCCATTCCCTTTCATCTTTCTGAAAGTTAGATTTAGGGTTTGAGATTTTATCGACTTCCTTCATTAAGTTGTCGAATTTTCCGCGTGAATTGCGAAGTTCTGAAAGTGTATTAAACGACATATATATTCTCCTGTATTGCGTTGTATTACGGTTTATTTACGATGTATTAGAACTATTTCTAGTCCTAGCAATTATATTTATAAGATCTTGATGCTTTAGATATAAGTTTTTGGTACTCTTACCTATAAAAGGTGTGTACTTATTAACCAATAAACAAGTGTCTTTTAGTATTAGATCATCATTGTAATCATTACAAAAGTTCAATCCTTTATTCATTATAACTACTGTTTCTAATGTTATTTGTCTTCCTAATAACATTTTTAAAATAAGAGGATGCTGAGTATCAACTGTTGCATCTTCTATTTTTTCAATTTCCATTCTTGTCTGAATGGTATTGAGATCTGCTTCAAATGTATAGCCCATTCTTTGTTGTCTTGCTTTCCATTTTTCATATGTTTTCATTGCCTCAGTATCAAACATACCTCCCCAACGATCTCCTGTTACAAAATTAGCAACAAGAATGTCTATTATAGTTTGTCTATCAAAATCTCTAGCTAGTTTTCTTAGAACTATTAAATCCTTTCTTTTTAGAAAAGTTTCTCTTTTACCTTTAGCAGCAAACTTATGTTTTGTTATATCATAAGATTCTGTCGTAAAATGTAGTTTTAATGCTAGGTAAATTTTATAGACGTCAAATGGGTCCATTACAAAGGTAACTTACTCTTTTTCTTTTCCTTAAGCAAATTTAAATCTAATGCTTCTTCTTTAATTTTTGCTTTTAGATTAGATGTTAAAAACTTTCCAATACTCTCTATTTCAATCTCTTTCTTAATACAATAGTCTACTACCATATCCATACAAGGTGAATTAGAATTAAAGGCCATTTTTTCTATAAACTGAGAAAACTCCGTAGAGGTATGAAACTCTTTGGTTACTAAAAATATATCTGATATTTTTTCTTTAGTCATCTCTATTGTGTTATCCACTACTATTCTTGGTGACATCACTTTTGTTCTCCTTAACCCATTTTTTAATATAATCATGCACATCATTATGACATTCTATGTAAGGATTTTTGCAGAGGGTTTGTTGTGCTTCTCCTTTCCTATCAAATGAATGTACGACATGGTGATCAAACGCATCTGCAATAGATGAGATTGTTTTAGGATCGCCTTTGCCAAAATGTGCTGTTGATGGTAAACTAGGATCTGCCAAGAGTTGTATTAATCCTTGCACCACATCATCAACATGTGTAAAATCTCTTTCCTTCTTTCCTGTGCCAAATATTGTTAAAGGTTTTCCTGCTAGATAATCATTTTTATATTTTCTAACGACAGTACTATATTCTCCATAGTCTGCTTCTCCAGGACCATATACATTATAAAAATACATAAGAACATAATCCAATGAATATAATGTTCTATATAAATTTAATGTTTCTTCACAAACAAGTTTGCTAAATGTATATGGGTTGCCTCTAGATTCTACATATTGCGTACTAGAAGAGGTAGCAAAGAATAATTTTATATTAAAAGTTCTCGCCCAATCTGAAACTGCACATGTTGAAGCTATATTATTAACAATAGTTTCTGTAGGATACTCTAAAGAGCGTCTTACTCTAGGACTATTTGCTAAATGAAATATAGCTACTGGAGGCTCTATATGAGATTTGTGAGGATTAAAATCCTTAACATCTGATTTCCAATATTCTACAGCTTCGTGCTCGTAGAAAACATTTCCTGTTCTGTTGTCATCAACTACTGTAACAGCAAAACCATTTTCTAATAATCGTTTGGTTAAGTGTGAACCAATAAATCCACAACCACCTGTAACTATAATATTAGGTTTGTCTGTTAACATGTGCTAATTATATGATCTTTGATTGCTTTAGTCAACATCTTTATAGAAGATATGGTTATCTATCTTTACTGTTTTATTATATACTAAAGCCCATTTAGGTTTTACTTTAGGGCTGTGATACCACAGGGCTCCTTCTGTAAAATCTTGTGTTTCATATTCATACATAACTTCTGCGATTAAAAGTATATCATGATAACAAGTAATATCCTTAATAGTGTCAGGTTTTCCATCACAATACCAACTGAACTGGCATGAGTGGAGATCTATTCTTCCACTAGGATAATACTTTGTTTGTTTTACAACACCACATATAGTGTTAGGAAATCTTTCATCCTTCACTCTATTAAGTGTTACAAGAGCCACAGCCATTCTTCCTGCTGTAGACTCACTCCTTGCTTCGTGGTATATATTTTGTGCTAAACATTCTATCTCTTTTTGTTTAGCTTCTATACTCTGAGCATACATTACAAAAAATAATATTGGTAATGTTATCCATAATTTTTTCATATGGTTCCTCCTTTATTAATCTATATCTTCAGAAACTTTCTTATCCTTCTTTCGATTGTACTTAGTTTTATCCGGTACGACTGTGGCCTTGTTAAACAGCTTAGCATAACGGGCTACAGGATTCCTGATTTTTAGTTTCTTTTTACGCATAATAGTATTTATTATACTTTCGTAGGGAGTAGATTACAAGGCCTTAGAGGACCATATATTATTTTAATTGCCCGGTTGGAAACTCAACATAAGGGCCTTGCCGTTGAGTTATTAGTTTCCCGGTGTTTCTGAGGTTTTAATTGTAACATCTAAGTCTTTACCAGCTGGTACAGAAGCTGTTAAAGATACTTGCGCTCCACATCCTGCTAAAAAGCCTGTTACAATTAATAAAGCAACGATCTGCTTCATTTTAATCTCCATTAATAACATTACTATATATAACATCAGGCACAAAAAAGGGCGCCTAAAAGACGCCCTTTCCGATCTATGAGTTAGATTAACTGGTCCATATATAGAACTGTACCATAACATACATGACACCTATTGCAGGTGACATATAAAATAAAGTCGTTCCATACTGCATGCCTTGCTTGAAAGTCTTCATTAAGTAAGACCTCCTTGCCAGCTTGCATAAATTATTCCTATTGGCAAAAGTAACGGAGCTATCATTATCGCTACTAATTGAATCGCATCGCAGATTAGACAAACTTTGTCGTTCTCTCTTAGTCTATCAACATTGGTTCCTATGAGCTTCGCTACCTCGCCGAAAGTAGCTGTGGTCATAACACCATCTCCTATAAATTTTGTTAATATTATGATATAAGCACATCCTATATCACTTATATTTATACACACCGACTCTATTTACGATAATGTTTTTGTAACTTTTAGGTATTTATCGTGTAAATAGTGCGTAGAAAAGGCGCCACCTTGATGACGCCAGATCGTGTTAGCCTTCGTCTTTCAACTCTGCTGTAGGAAAGTCAGGTTCTTTAACTTCAAGCTCTTTTGCTTGGTCTTGAACTTCTTCAGTTACAGTATCAACAATGCCAGCTGCAACATCTGCAGTTGTCGTTACAACACCAGAAACATCTTCTGCTACTGCCCCAACCATGTCAGATCCTGCCTGCATGCCTGTTTGGACAGTGGTTGCTACTACATTTCTAGCTGTATCAATACCGGTTGCTACTGAAGCGCATCCTACAATAAAAAGGAAAGGAAGGATAGCTATTATCCTTTTCATTTTTACTCCTTGGTACCATTATTATTATTGTTTTAGTACCACTGTTTATTTATAAGATTAAAGAAGTTCTAACTCGTAATCATCACGAGCATCAAGGAGTTTTGGAACAAACTCATCTCTTTTTTCTACCCATACTGCAGGGCCTTCGTCTTCTTGTGCCATTAATATTACAGTTTGATCTACAGGAATTCCTGTTCTTTCTTCAAACATAATGGCATAGGCAGAACATTGCATAAAATAATTGTAGCATTGTGATCTTGTTTTACGCTTTTTGGAAGTTTTAAAGTCTATTACAGATAACTTGCCCTTGTATTCGGCAATACAATCTACTTGTCCACCTAAGCGCAAATGATCTGAATATAATGTCGCCTCTAAACAACGAATATTATCTATATCATTTAACAGAGGACGAAACTCTTTATACATTTCTTGATCTAATATACTAAGTTTGGATATATCCTCAGGTTTATTGTTGAGTACATCCTCGCAAAGAGTATGAATTTTAGTGCCTCGAACAGATGCAACTCTAGAAATTCTATCTGCTTCCTTAGCACCTACTCTTTTACGCCACTCTTGTATGAAGGGTTTTGTTTTGTGAGATAAGATTGTAGTAACAGAAGGATACAAACGACCGTCAGGTGTTTCATACCTACGGCCTTTGTCTGTATTCTTTCTTTTTAGTTGATCTATTTCAACTGAAATGTGATTGAACAAATAGTTCTCCTTATATCCAACATTTATAACCAGTGCAATCGTCTATGTCGGAACCACAATGTATGCAATATCCTTCTTCCTTTGCCTGGCGTTCTTCCTGTTCCATGTGGTGTGCCTCAGCAGCATAGTCTGCTGCTGCTTGTTCTTCGGCAGGGTCAAAGCCATCTAAACCTTCTTGTGCGAATTCACTCCAAATACCTACCATTATACTAGCCCTCCGTCTCTTGAACCACCTGCTGAGTAACCTGAAATGTAACCAGGTCCATATTGTGTTCTAGCATCTACTGTATAGTCTTGTCTAAGTAGGTTGCCTCTAGGTCTGTTAAGAGCTGGAGCTGCCCAGCCTGCTGCTTTAAGAACATCGCCTTCGTTGAATTTTTCGTGTGTTAAGTTAATAAAACCCCATACACTTCTGTCGTTACCATTGGCATCACCAATAATAATTTTACAAAATTTACGGCCTGCTTTAAAAGTTACGCTGTAATCTGTTAAGCTAGGGAATGCTTTGAAATGTTGATTTTCAATGTCTTTACAAAGTTTCTCGATTTTTATTGTTAGTTCTTGTTTCATATTATTTAGTCCTCACTTTTTTATTTAATATACATACATTATGCACTCAACTGAACCATTTGTCAACCTTTTTCTGTGCTTTTTCTAAAAGAATTTTATCAGCCTTATCAAGGAGTTGTAACAATAATGCCTTTTCTTTCATGTAAACTTTAGCAAAATGTTCATCATGCTCGGTTATAGACTTAGTGTTATCTAACAAATCTGCTATTTTTATAGTCTGTCCTGATCTAGAAGCTTGTGCTGAATGTTCTCTATCTAATCCTTTTCTAAAAGCTCTGTTGCCATCCTCAGGTTTAGATACATCAGTTAATTCTTCTACTAAATCAGCCACAACATGTCCAAAATGAAATGCTATTTGGTCCAAAGTTACATCACAATCTTCGACTGTATCGTGTAAAACTGCTGCCATAAGCATTTCTTCTGTGTGTTCTACAGTTTTAACAATTTCCATTACTGCTAAAGGGTGTACGATGTAAGGCTCACCAGTGTATTTTCTAGTCTGTCCTTCGTGTGCTTTTGTAGCAAATTGTATGGCTTTATCTAATTGTTTCATGCTTACATTATGCACTCATTAGGACCAAAAGTCAAGCACTTTATTCGTTTTTTTCTTCGTATTCTACCCTTGCTAAGATATACTCTTTTACGAGTTCTGAACGAACAATGTCCTCAGGACCAAATTCTACTGTTCCAAATGATGGCATGTTCTCCGCTATTTGTATGAACTTCTTAAGTCCAGATTTATCATTGTTCTTGTATAAGTCTGTTTGTCTAAAATCTCCACAAAATATTATTTTTGAGTTGTGTCCTATCCTAGTCATTATGGAGTTGATTTCCATGTCATTCATATTTTGACATTCGTCTACTACAACAATAGAATTATCTAATGTAATGCCTCGAACAAACGAGGTGCACATAAAGTATAACTTCTTTTGTTCCATAAGTCTGTCGTATGGTTTATCTTTTTGAGGAAATAATTCATCCATCATATTTTGATATGGTATAGAATAAACATCTATCTTTTCTCCATAGTCACCAGGCAAGTGTCCTATTTCTCTTGAAGGAACTGCCGAACGAATTATAATTAATTTATTATAAGGGCCTCCTCTATTAATCACATCTTCCATTGCCTTGTACATAGTAATAAAAGTTTTACCTGTACCGGCAGAGCCATGCAACAATAGCGCATCTTTGCGTTTGTACATTTGCCAGAATTGATTTTGTGTGTGAGTTATTGGATCGAATCTTGCGAGATCCTGTGCTTGTATTTTGAGTGGCGTTGATCGCCTTGTGTGTTGCTTGTCTTGAACTAGTTGAAGATTTCTTCTAGCCATTTAATTGTTCTCCTGTTAGTTGAAAGTCTATGTAACAAAAATTGCTACCCTAACATGATATAATTTATACTGCTCCTTTCTCCTTTGTTGATACCCCGTATATATCGCCTACTTTTTTCTTAACTCCTTTAACTGTTTCTCGAAGTTTAACATTAGTAGAATCTTTTTTTCCATAATCATCTGCTAATGCAGAATAAGGATTTGCGTCAGCTACTCTAGAGAGTACATCTTTAAATCCTCCTGGAGGTTTAGTTCTGTCGCCACCACGATGGCTACCGATAGCTGGGGCTTTGGTTATTATTGCTGTGAGGTGTGGATTCTCATCTAGATATTTGAGTTTGTCTTCATATGACATAATCTCATCTTTAACTTCACCTGTCTCATTATCTTGAAATGAATAAATTGGCATATTTTAATTTACCTTAACTTCGATAGTTTCAATACTATCTATAATCTTATTTATAAGTTTTCTTCCTGGGTGTCCTAGTAAGTCTGAATTATATCCTTTAATAAGACATTCCTTAATATAGACTGGATCTAATTGAGTTAAGGTTTTTCTTGTGTATCCTATCTCTTTCCAACCCCAGGTATTAACACATAGCAAAGCTAAGTCTATCTCCCTGTCTGTATAGAATGCCATCCTGTACCCTTGTATAACTTTGGGTGCTGGCTCTTTCTTTGGAAACTGTAAAACTTTAGCCTTCATATTTTTATTTATAGCTCAAAGAACTTTTACATTGTATTTCTTTTGAAACAGAATACCGTCCTCTACTGTATTAACCATAGGGTATCCTTTGATGTTTAAACTAGTGTTAAGTAACATAGGACACCCTGTAATCTTATAGAACTCATTTAAGAGCGTATATAGTCCTAAATGTTGCCTCTTATTTACAGTTTGAACCCTAGAAGTGCCGTCTTTGTGAATTATTGCAGGGTACTCCGTTGGTTTTTTACATTGTATAACATACTGCATATATGGAGACTTATCCACAGGCATGTTAAATATTTTATTAGCATGTTCTTCCATTACAACAGGAGCAAAAGGTCTAAACTCTTGTCTACGCTTAATAGCATTTACTTGATCTTTCACTTCATCACCCCTAGGGTCTGCAAATAAAGATCTATTACCCAATGCTCTTGGTCCAAACTCTGCTCTACCATTTGCAACACCTACCATATTTCCTTGTAGTAATTCTTTTATTACTTTTTGAACAGGATAGTTTCCTTCTATATTATGTCCTAAATATGGGCCTTGCCAATTAATATGTTTTTCTGTATCTGCTAGTATTGCTCCCAATGAAGAACCTGAGTCTCCAGGAGCAGGCATAATCCATACATTATCAAAATATTTTAATGCTAAATTATTTGCCACACAATTTAATGCACACCCTCCCATGATAACTAAGTTTCTATTATGAGGCAACATCTTCTTTGTCTTGTATACTAGTGCTTCAAATTCTTCTTCATATATCTTTTGAGCTGAGGCTGCAAAATCATAATAATCTTCTACGCCCTCTAACCACTTACGACAACCTCTATGTAAATTTGTTTCCAATAAAGGTTTCATTTCATTATAATATTTGTCAGGGTCTCCGTAAGCAGACATGCCCATTAAAATATATTCTTCTTCGTTAGGTTTTAATCCACATCTTTGTGTAATAGCAGAGTAAAATAATCCTAATGATCTAGGATAAATATCACTCCAAACTTTTGACAACCAAAGGCCTCCGTTCCATATACTTGTAGTTGTAAACTCGCCTATTGCATCTACAACAAGAACAGCAGACTGTTCAAAAGGACTTGTATAAAATCCTGCTGCTGCATGTGTTTTGTGATGACTGTGATATTTTATTCGTGTTCTTTTTAAATCTGGGTTTATGATTAATTTTTTCCAACCCTGTCCTGCATACAGTCGTCTTATATTTTTTATAAATTGATTTTCATACCAATGTATTTCCTCAGGTTCACCATACTCCAATATAGCTTCTATCATATTGTCCGGTATATTGGCATCATTCTTTATGCCACTATATCTTTCAGACTCAGAAGCAAAAAGTATTTCGTCTCCCTCGACTACTGAAATTGCTGCGTTGTGATTATATGCTGAGATACCCCATTTAATCATAATGTAAATTGTCCAATGTTAATGTTTGATACATAATAAATCTATCTTCAGGGCCTGGTTGATTTATAGTATGTTTTGTATTTTGATTATTAAGAAAAAAGACTCCTGTTCCTTTTTTTACAGGACTGCCCCACTCTAAATCTGTAAACCATGTTCCTGAACGCATAGGATTGTCTTGTAAGTTTATAATTAATACTCCTAATACATATCTATTATCTATATGTGCTGACATATTAAAACCGGGCTTGTCTACAAGTAAAGAGTATCCTCCCTTAGGCCAATGGAATCTTTCTAAATGTCCTTTCCACATTTGATCTAACAATACAGAATTGTCTTTTCTTAACATTTTTTCTATGATAAATCCTTGCCCATACATATCAATAGATGTATTTACTGTATGGCGCAAATCAGAAGATTTGTAATGCTTACTGCTTTGATCGTAAGCATGTGTTTGCGTGTAATCTATATGTGGTACTTGCCAATCAGTTACTTTCCATATAGGAAAATCATTATGTATTAAGTCTAGGTTCATTAGTCATATATAAAAGGATCTTTTTCTTTAATATCATCTAAAGCTTTTCTTTTTTCCTTTTTCCACTTCCATTGTTTATATTTTATGTATGGCTTTTTTAACCACTCCCAAAATTTCTTTATCACAAGTCCTCCTGTATTGTTTTGTGTACCCAATCGGCTATAGCTATGTGTCCTTTTTCTGAGGGGTGAGAATATTTGCATGTGTACTGCTGAGGACCAGGGTTCGTATGATAGTCAATTTCTTCTTCCTTTAAAGCCATCTCATCTCTTAAGATGCCCGGACACGAACCGCTATCTAAACTCAAATAGTCATCAAAGCCATATGATTTTGTATTCTCCGTACGAATTGCTTTATATCCTAATCTAGATGTAAAAACCATATGTATAGGAAATATCATATTTTTCTTTCCTTTTAATTCTCGTATTTCCATTAGTTGTTCTATCCAGGTAAGACTCCTAGTAAAGTTTGAAGCAAGATCATAATAATATGTAAACCAATCTTGATATGTTTTAAGTGCGTCTCCTTCTAAATAATTAGGAAGCCAACCCAACACTCCCTCTAGATTTGCTGCGTATGTAAACATTCTAGTTAAATCCATATTGTATTTAGTCGCCTCCCTATCAATAACATGGTTTATAGAATATCTTGGTTCGCCCGTAAACTGCCAGATTAAAAGGTCTGCATTATCTAGTGCATCTTTAAAGTTGTGGTTGTTATTGTAGTATCGCATCATACCATTGTCTGTTAGACAATTTCCGTCTCTTTCATATTTTTCTACTGGTTTGTGCATAGCATGAGAGATATGTCTTTTCTTCCAATCATATTGTTTCACAGCTCTTTCTGCGTTATAAACATTCTCAAAATGAGATAGTCCGGCTCCTCTTGTTGCAAAACTATGGACTTTATATTCCTCGTGTTTGTCTAATAATGCTGGCCAGGAAAATGTATCGTTGTAAATATTCCAACTCATATCTTTTAATTGATAGTCATGGCCAGTGGATTCTATCAGATGTTCTTTAAATAGTTCCCACTGATTTTCATTTAAATATCCGTTTGGATCACTAGTCAATATTTTTTCTGGGTACTTATCAAAGTATTTTGTAATTTCTTCTTTTCTTCTATGTGCATACCAATTAGCATGTGAAAAACCTGGCTCTTCGTTATAATAGCTAGGATTTAACTCCCAATCTCTTATCTCTTCTCCTGTTGAATTACTACAACCTATTACTGCAATTGTTTTCATTTATTTACTATCCCGTTTTCTAAAAATCCTTTGTGTATTTCAGGACAAGATTGTCTCCAATCTTCTCCTCTTAATTTGTCCATCTGTTCCATTTTATATATAAAGGAACCATGTTCTCTAGCAGATTCACTCATGTCTGTAAGTCTTTGCAAGTTAGGAGCTTCACTATTTAAAAAGTTAATTGCTCCTTGAAACTCTGATATGGGCGTTTGTGCTAAGTGTACTCCATATTTATCCTTTAACCAAGTTATATGATTATTCCAATCTTGTGTTAGTTTGTCTTTCATTGGCCTTGGCAAATTCTTTATAGATAACCAATCAGGCCTGTGAACTACATTGATTCTAAAATCATATATGTTATTTATTATTTCTTCATGTATTAAATGTTTATGAAAGTCTACAATATGAAAAGCATTTGTTATGCCTGTCGTTGCACTAACATAAAATATAGCTTCAGGACATTTCTTTTGCATCTCTCTTCTGTTTCTTACAATGTCGTCCCATATTGTTCCTGATCTTACAAACTCTCCTCGAGCCCCGTAACCATCTAGACTTGCTCCTACTTCAACATGTTTAAACTTAGGCCACAAGTCCAACACATTTGTTTTTTTGTAAGCCATTGTACTAAAATTAGTATTATATTTTAAAGTTACTTCTTCTGTTCGTCCGTCATCAACAAGACGATTTAATATACGATAGTGTTCTTCCATTAACAATGGTTCACCACCTGCAAAATATATTTCTTCTACCACACCAAAATATGGTTCTAACTCGTCCCACAATTTTAGAAGTCTAGCATCTGATTTCTGAGGTACATCGGAAGGCAGTTGGCCGGTAGTAGCAATAATACCCTCATGTTTCTTATCCATTTTAAACATTTCTTTGGCATCTGGATACCAACCAGTACTTAGTTGTGGTCCACATGATCTACATTTAAAATTACATACATTAGAAAATCTAAAGTCCCAATATCTTAAATCAAAATCTTTCATATAACCATCAGGTTTTGTATTTAATATTTTATGATAGTGTTTAGCAAATGCTTTATTAGAATGTTTTCTAAAAGAGTGTTGACCGTTTCTTTCAACCATAAAACAAGTTTTACATGCTGAAGGTTCTATATTATTAATCATATCTTTTCGTATTTTTTTATACTCAGGACTATTCCAAACTTGATTCATAGGTTTATCTTTTACATTACCCACTTTGTGATTTGTGATACAACAAGGAAAAACATCTTGATTAGGCCAGACATGTGTATGTATCCATGGTAAAATACATTTGGTTCCCCAACCATCAAAAGTTAACGGAGCAAATTCTTCTAATAAATCTATTGTAGTAATATGATCTGGAGGAAATAGTTTTGTTAAATCTATTGTATTAGACATCATACTTCCTTATTTTTTCATAGAACTCAGGGAATATATCTTTGTAACTTTCTTTTCTGTTTTTATCTAATATGTTTGTCTTTTCAAAAAATTTGTAAAGAAGTCTATCGTCTCCTTTTAAAGATAAATAATTTTTTATGTTTTCATATCTATCTGTTCCTTTAATTTTATCTAATATATCTTGTTTAACATTATCAGGTAATATTCTAGGATCGTAGTAGTCTGGATCGTTAACCCAATTAGGTGATATGTATGCTACCTTATTTTGCCAATATTCATAAAACTCTTTGTGATAGTAAATATTAATTAATGAATTAGTTTGACATATACTAGTTATAATGTTTTGATGTTTGTTTGCATACTCGATAAACCATTGTGCTCCGTCTAATGTTTTTGCCCATTTAGACGGGTATCTCATAAATTCATTTCTTCTTTCTAAACAATCTATAGATAACATAAAGTCCACATGTTTAAAGTGTGGCCATACTTCTTTATAGGTTTCTCCTGTAACAGTTGTATTCGTAGAATATGTTAAAGATACATTTTTTGCTATATTATTTTCTACAAGATATTCTAACCAGCTTAAATGTTTGTCTATTAATAAAGGTTCGCCTCCATTAATATAAACATGTCTTAATTTGCTTGAATGGCCTTTTAATTTATCCCAGAATTTTTCATCTAATGGCCAATTAAATAGTGGTTGAGGAATATTATTTCCCTCTCCTTCTATTAGTTTCCATTCCTTGTTCCATCTAGAACTAGAAACAGGATTGCAGGTTCTACATATTAGATTACAATGATTGCCTAGTCTTAATTCTATAAACTCATAATCTACATCTATTGAGCCATCTTCTTTAGTTTCCCTTATGGCATCTTCTAGTGTATATTCTAATCTATTTAATTCATGTAATCTTTTACTTGTATTGCCTACATCTTCAGAGTCCCAACACTTATTGCATACACTAGGACGCTTTCCATTTAACATATCTAATCTTATATTTTTAAAACTTTCTGAATTATGTATTTTATTAAAGTCATAATCAGTTGTATGCAATGTTTTATATTCTCTTCCCTTGTCTGTAATTATAAGTTCATTTTTATCAAAAGATTCTGATTGTCTTCCTACTTGCTCAGACTCACAACATAAAGTTATAGAACCGTGTGGGTGTGTTGCTAAATGTTTCCAAGGTAAAGGACAAAATGATTTAGATGTCATCCCACCACTCCTTTGCTGGTTCATTTAGTATATCTCTAAATGTTAATTTTTGATCTCTTATCTTTTCTAAAAATAGTATTTGATTCTTGCCTCTTTTTAATCCTTCTTTGTAATTAAGAAACTCCTCATCAAAACTTTTTCTTTCCATTAAATTTTTTAATGAGTCTATATAAATTTGTGTTTTCCAAGTCTTTCTAGGCTCCATATATTCTATAAGTTCCTGACAATAAGGTATTGTAATAGACTTGGGCAGTGCTGTCGGTGCAATTATTTTTGTAGGATCAAATGCGTATGTAAATTTAAAATAGGACTTAACATCTAACTCTGTTACTTTATCAAACATGTCTTTTAAACCAAATAATCCAGGTGTTGTAAGTGTGACATCAAAAACAATTGCGTCGTGTCCATATTTATCTAATAAGAACATTCCATCATAAAAATTTTGTAAAAACTCTGGCCACTTCAAACCTGTTCTTATATACTCTCCTATATCCTCTATTGCATCTATACTAGCACATATATTAACATTTTTAAAATTGTCTAACATACTATACAAGTCATAATTTTTATATTTTGTTCTACTTAGATTTGTGTTGTAGCGAACCGTAACATTCTTTGACTGTCCACTATCTACTAACTGTTGCATAATAGTCCAGTGCTTTTCAAACATTAAAGGCTCTCCACCTACCCAATATATTTCTTCTATTACGCCTTGATCTACTGCAGCTTGTAATTCTTCTTCTAATACTTCTATTTGGAAATTATGTATTTTTCTTCTTGTATTAGGTTGTAACCAAGCATCTGTAGGGCTTGTATGTTTTTTGTTTTCTGTTTCCCAAGAAGAAGAAAGTTGATCACCACACATTCTACATTTGAAGTTACATAAATTAGATAAACGATAATCATATGAAACTGGAACCATTGTAGTGTGTCCTGTTTCGTCTGTGTTATCTAATATGTCTTGTATTTTGTGAGGAAATAAAGTTTCTGTAAAATACTTTCTATAAGTATGTAGATTTAATATGTTATCATTACATACAGCGCATTGAGGTATTGCTTCTCCTGCTAACATGCGCTTTCGTATGTCTTTCATATAATTACTGTTCCAATGTTCTTCTATTGAAACAGGTTGAAAATCTGTACTACCCCCGCCTGAGTCTAGGTATTGTTTTGTAAACTTTGCCTCTTCTCTGCTTGCACAGCACAATCTACGCTCGCCTTGTGGGCTAACATAAGTATGAGTCCAGGGAGCAGTACAAAGATACTTCATTGGTAACCATGCTCCTTTAGTACTTTGCTAAACTCCGGAAAAACAATAGTATAGTTTTCTCCTCGGTAATTATCGTGTTGTTTTGTTTTGTCAATAAAAGATTGGAAATTAAAGTTAGATGTCTTACTATTCATAAAGTCTAAAACAGGTTGATACTTTTCTTTAACACCAATTTTTTCTGTAATTGCTTTTTTAATATCCTCAGGTATATTTGATATGTTATATTCCGCAGGTCCATGAACCATGTTTAAGTATATATCCCAACCTTTAAACCACATGTATATTTCATTAATATACCAGACATTTAAAGTGCTTACCGTATGTGCTATTTGGCAATTGAATTGTTTTATGTTTTTAATTGTTTCCATGTTTTGTATTACTTCTTCCCATACAGCTGGGTGTCGCATAAACTCATATCTGTCTTTAATACCATCTATACTAAAATCTATAGATATGTGTTTGAACTCTTTCAATATATTGTATTTCTCTTTGTCCCATATTGTTCCATTTGTATTATAATGTAATGAAATATTTTTTGCTAAGTCCTCTTGTATTAGGTGTTCTAAAAACTTCCATTGTTTTTTCATCATCATTGGTTCACCACCATACATGTCTATAAACCTAATATCTTCTCTATATTTTTCTAACTCACTCCAAACCAAACCATCATCTTCAAAAGCATCATTATATTTTTTAAAGTAGTTTTTGTAGTCCTTGTAATCTACTATATCTCTATATGCACCGTTAATAGCCCAAAACTCTTTATTCCATTGTGCGCTACTTTCAGGTCCACATGTTCTACATTTAATATTACATGTTGTTCCCATACATAAATCTAATAATAGTCCGTCTGTACTTCTATATTCGTTGTCTATTATTCTTTTACTTTTTAATCCTGCGTCTTCTATACTCCAACATTGTCTACAGTTTATATCTTTTTTGCCTTGTTTTAAATTTTCTCTTATATTGTTTACTGTATAACTATTAAGTATTTCATCAAAAGTATTTTCTCTAACATTAAGTGTTTTATTCTTTTCATCTTTATAAGGAATAGACTGTAAACAACAGCTCGTACATTCCCCGTTTGTGTTTATTCTTAATCCTTTTTCAAGGTTAATACAATATAAACTAGACATACTCATCGTAGAATATATCTAATAAAATTCTGTTTCTTTGAAGTATTGGACAAAAAACTTTCAACTCTTCTTTTGTGGGTTTCTTAGGTAATGATTTTATGTGTTTTAATAACTCCTGTTTTTCATTCCATATTGTTTTTAATTTATTCATATAGTATTGTGTACCAGACAATATTCTACGATCTCCTTCATACTTTCTAAAAATTTGTGCTATATAAACTCCTGCATCATCAGGAGGAAAGTGTGCAAAAGCTGGTATAGAAAACCCTGCAAACTCAACTTCTAAATCAAAATCATCTAATTCAAAAGTGTGTTTTGTATCATTTAATATTCTTTTAGAAAGAACCTCATTGGCACCTTTAGTAAATGCTCCGTCTAATTGTAATCCCGCGCCTCTTGTATGATGATCTAAATCTGTATAAAATAAATTTGTATAATGTATATCTAAATATGATAACCATTTTGACATGTGGTTGCCTGAAAAAGAAAGCGGTAACAATACAATTTTAAGATCTAGATTACTTGATATTGCTTGTAATTCTTTTTTTATTTTTTTAAATATTTCTCCTGTAAGTTCATATTCTTCATCTGTATACTGACTAGGCAAATATTGTTCTAGTTTACTCGCCTTCATTTCTCCTTTGTATTGTACTTCCTCATTCTCTAGTACATAATTAGGAAATCCTTCACACCAAGGAACCTTTCCTGCTGTTATTTTAACTGCATCATCTCTATACAAATAGAAAACAGTTCCAATTTTATCTCTAAATTTTCTTTTAAATTCTGGACTGCTTACCCGTAACAACATCTGGCCAGGCCCGTGTCCTAGAAATCCATAGTTGTAAGACTGATATGTTTCGTTATTTTTTTGAAACAGATAAGGTAAGGTTTCCTCATCTTTTAATCCTTCACCAAATGTTAAAGAATCTCCAAAGAAAAGAGCATGTCTATTTGCATTAGGATTTTGATATTGTTGTCTAGCACCTTCTTCGTTAAAAATATATTCTACATCATATATAACTTCATTTACAGCATTGCGCTCTAATATTAGATCTGCTGTCTTAACTTTTTTAACTGTCGCTCTTGTATGAGGTTCTGCACAATTTATTCCATTTATTCTTGTACACCAAGTAAACGGTTCAGGGTCTCCTGTATATTCAAAAACATTGTTTGCTGTAATTATATCTCTTGTTTCCTTTTCTGTATCTGTATGGTCAGTCATCATAATCACCTAGTGGTTCATCTATATTTTTATTGTCGGGTTGTAATACCCAACCTTCTTCTTTGGCAATTCTCATAACATCTTCTTCACCAACATTATTTTTTGTACTATCGCCGTCTTTTAAGCCCGATGTATTAATAATTGTAGGTGGCAACATATCTAACCAATCAGTTAATATCTCTGGAAATATATTAATGTCTTTGCCTCTTCGTATATCGTATTGTTCATAAAACGATTTAAAATCTCTCCACAATGTAGCTTTAGAACTAGTTCGTCTATGTGGTGCGTCAACATGATCTAAGTAATCAATTAATCTTTCTATGTTCGCTCTTTCCAT
>Ga0181379_1000334_pt1 | contig 23949 bp, 24 predicted proteins | sample 2SPOviralmetaG_FD_130115 | JGI IMG/M metagenome (GOLD analysis project Ga0181379, IMG submission 130115) | Marine viral communities from the oligotrophic San Pedro Time Series (SPOT) site, San Pedro Channel, CA, USA - 2 SPOT_SRF_2009-07-10 | ecosystem: Environmental > Aquatic > Marine > Strait... | reverse complement strand
CTTGTTGTATTCTTTGCTCTATTTTAGGCATTTCATTCCCACCAGTTATTTCAGTAAATTTAACTCCTTGTTGTCTAAATAATTTTTTTGCTAAATCTTGTGGTCGCATATTTAAATCACTCATCATTTCACTATTAACCCTACTTAATACAACATTTTTAGGGTCTAATACATAAGCACTTAAATTTCTATCTAAACCATTTAACCATAATTGATAATCTTGTTTTAATTTATCTCTTCCATCAAATAAATCATTTTCTTTATCTAATGGTATATGATAAACACCTTGTAAAATTTCTCCTCCTTGTGTATCGTATGAAACACCTTCTAAATATTGTCTAAATCTTATAAATAATTCTTCCCACCCCTTCGGTGCTATAACATCTATTCTCTGGTCGCCATATTGTAATCCTTTACTTTCAATTAAATCATCTTTATTAATAGGTATTTGAGAGCCAGGCACCGATGGTTGAGATGGTTGAGATGGTTGAGATGGTTGAGATGGTTGAGAAGGAGTAAAAGGAGCATATCCACCACCACCACCACTATCTATTCTATCTTGAATATCTTTTGCTATTTTATCTAATTGTTCTTTTGTTCTATCTGGTTGTTGTGGTATTGGTTGTTGTGGTTGTGAAGGAGGTATTACTACTGGTGGAGCATTCATATCTCTTTGTGATGGTAATGTTGGAAATTGTGTTATTCCAGCACCTAATCTTATCGGCATTCCAGCAGAAGAAGATGCTTGTGATTGTTGGACTAATTCTTGTAATTGTGCTATTTTTTTAACTACATCATTAATATAATTTTGTATATCTTCATTAGTTTTTAAATCTCCTTGATTAATAACTTTAATTCCTAATGCTTCTGGTATTTTAATTTTTCTTTTTTGTGCTTCTTGTTGTATAGCATCATATTCTTCTAATTTTTGTTTTAATTGATTTAACAATTCTTCTCTTTCTTTTTCTTTCTTTTTTGTTGCTGATGATTTGCCTTTTTTCTTTTTCTTAACTTTTCTTAATTCTGTATCTGGTGGAAATATTATTTGAACTACTTGATTATTTTTATTAGAATTAGCATTTTGATTTCCTTTTGATAAAGGTTGTTTTACTTGTATTATCTCTGGTTGTGGTTCTTCCTTTTTTTTAGATTTATCTGGTTTAGTCCGTTCAACACTTTTGGATTTCTTTTTTGAAGTCATTATATTATAATATAATAAAATAAAATATTATTAATTATTATATATGTATAATTCACAAATGAAAACTAAAAAAATTATTGTGCCGAAATGTAAAATGGAAAAAACACCATACGATTTACCAAATCCAGAAGAAGAAAAAAAGGAAATAGAAAGAACAAAACCATCAGTAGAAAGAAAGAAATTAAAAAGTGAAGAGAAATATAATCAATTTGTAAAAGATTTACATAAAAAACAGAAAAAAAAAGATATAAAATAAAAAATGGATTTTTGAAGATAATATATAATTCATTAATAACTTCAAAAATCCAAAATAAAATATTCTATTATATTATAAGATAATGAGAAACTTAACCAATACTGGTGGAGATATATTTGTAAATACTATGTTCGGTCAAGGAGAAGCAATTGAAATAGTCCAACAATCATATAATACACAAGCATTAGTAAATGTAAGTATGAAGCAAGGAACAACACAAGCAACAACCCTTAATGATACAGATATATTAATTGTAGCAGATGGTTCAACTGGAAAAGTTATTCAATATATTTCAGTAGCAGATTTTAAAACTGCTGGAACATTATGGAGTTTAAATGGAAATCAATTATATCCAGACAGCACTAATTATAATGTTGTTGTTGGAACAAATAGTAATCCAAATAATTATGGTATATATCTATTAGATAAAGAAATAGCAATAAAAACTTCTGCTGGGAGTGGTTCTTCAAATGGATTAAGAATTATTAATGATACATATTCAGTTATTAATTATGTTGATAATGCTGGTGATATGTTTTGGTCTGGTGCTACTAATAAATATAGTTTTTCAAAAAAATTAGTATTAAATTTTTCTGGTGCTGAATTATCAAATGGAACTAATGATTATACATTACCAAGTTCAAATGGAACATTAGCATTATTTTCACAAATACCAACTAATAATAATCAATTAACTAATGGTGCTAATTATATTACTGCTTCTTCTATACCAACTTCAAACTGGACTTTAAATAATAATAATTTATATCCTACTAATTTTTCAACTACTACTCTTTCAATTAATACTTCTGGTGCTGAAAGTGGATATGTTTTTAAAATTCAAGGTCATCAATATAATAACGGACATATAAGATTAAATGGAGATTTAGAAACGAGAAATGGAGCAAATGGTATAGATTATAATACTGGTAATATACAAAAAATAGTAAATAATGCTGTTAGTCTAACATATAGTTTTCCAAGTTCTTCTGGAACATTAGCATTAACAAATTCAGTAATTACAGACCAATTTGGAGGGACTGGTTTGACTTCTTATACTATTGGAGATATGCTTTATGTTGCTGGTGGAATTCAACCAGCAGGCTCATTAAATAAATTAGCAATAGGAAATACTGGTGAAATATTAAAAGTTGTTAATGGTGTTCCAGCGTGGGCTACTGATACTGCTGGAAATATATGGAGCAGAAGTTCAACAACAATTACACCAGTTAATAGTGGTGATATAATAGATTTAGTTGGTGAAACATTATTAGCATATCTTATTCAAGGAAGCGGATATAATAATGAATGTGCTTTGAGAATGGGTTATTATGGTTCAAATGAATTAAGAGGTCAAATAACAAGTGGTAATAGTTCTATTAATTTAACATTAAAAAACACTTATAATGATAATAATGCTAATGCTAATTACACTAAATATACAAATATAGGTATAAATGCGAGTAGATTTTTTATTAATACTAATGGAGTTGGTGATGCTTTATATTGTAATACTGATGCTGGGGTTCAAATACCAAGTGGGTCATTAAAAATAGGAACAGATGCGGAACACTATGAATTAAAAACAGATTTTACTAATAATACATTTCAAATAAAAGAACAAGATGGAAGTAATGTTTTTAAATATGATGCTGATACATTTTTAACTGAAATGAGTGATGGTGCTGGTGCGAGAATAGATTTAAAATATAATGTTTTATATGGAAGCGAACCATCATATCCACAAGGAGTTAATATGCCCTTTGGTGCTATGTCTTCTTTTTATGGTTCAGCCGCATATATTAAACAAATAACGAGTGATGATTTAATAGTTAGTGAGTATAATGGTAATCCAGCAACAATTTCTACTGCTATAAGGTGTAATGCTCTTGGAAAAATATATAATACTGCTAATTCTTGGGTTGGTTCTTTATATGGGACACAAACACAGAATTATTTAGAAGAATATACTACTTATGGATTTCAATTGAGAGGAACTTACTACACAAGTCGTTCTTATAATTTATGGCTTATTAACTCTGGAACTGGGAGTAATGGAGGTATTATTGGTTGTGAAACAGAAGGAATGTTTATTCATATGAACGGAATGGGAGATGCCTTTAAAGTTTATAGTGAAAATAGTAAAGCGTGTTGTAAGGTTGTTAATGCTTTAAGAATTGATGGGTTTATATCTACTGCTGGTAATGGTTTAACTGGAAGTCAGCAAGACGGAACTTGTTTATCTACTTTTACATTTCAACCTTATTCTAATTCATATTGGGCTCAATTCGCAGGCAGTTATAATAGTTTTCCTTATTGGGATTTATGGGGAACTGATTATGACCCAGCAAACATTAATACGACTGGTGTTGGTTTAGTATGTGAGAGAGGTTGTTTCTTTAAAAGTGGTGCTTTATTTATTGCTTGTGATAGAAGATTAAAAATGAATATTACTGAAATTGATGATACTTTTGCTTTGAATACTTTAAATAAAATTAATATGTATAGATTTAAATATAAAGATTGTTTTAATAATAATGATGAATATACTTATAATGTAATAGCACAAGAAGTAGCACAACATTTTCCACAAGGGGTTAATTATCATACAGATTTTTTACCAGATATTATGTCTGCTATTAAAACAACATATACACCATTTACAACACAGAGATTAGTTAAAGGTGATAAAGATAAACCAGATGAAATGATTACTGATAATGTTTTTAAAATGACTTTTGATATTAATGAAAAATGGGAAAAGGATTATATACAAAAAGGAAAAAAATATAGATTTTATTGTGCTAATTTAGATACAGATTTTACTAATTATAAACACGAAATAAAAGATATAATATGTGAAGATGATAATACATTTGTTATTGATAAAGAATATAAATATGTTTTATTATATGGTGTTGAAGTAGATGATTTAATGAGTGTTGATAAACAAAAATTACATTCTTTACAACATTCAGCAATACAAGAATTACATAAACAAAATATTAAACAACAAACAGAAATAGATACATTAAAAGAAGAAGTAAATGGTTTAAAAGAAATATTAAATAAATTAGTTAATTCAAAATCATTCGCAGATTTTAAAAAAACAATAGCATAAAATAAAATATTATAAAATATATAATGGATAAAACAAAGAAAGGAAAAATGACTAAACCAAAATTGAAGCCTATGTATAAACCAAAAAAAGATTTATCAGTATTACAAAAAAGATTAATGAAAGAACATAAAAAACATCATACTAAAAAGCATTTAGAAGAAATGACTAATTTAATGAAAAAAGGTTATTGTTTTCAACAATCACACGATTTAACTATGAAAAAAGTAGGAAAATAAAATATTATATTATAATATATAAATGGTTTATACATACAAACAAAAATTTAATAAGAAATATGGATTTAAATTAAATGAACCACATAATCTAAAAGAAATCGCAGATATAACTGGATATAAATATAAAGGAATAAAAACTATATTTGAAAAGGGTGAAGGTGCTTTTGAAACTGCTGGGGCATCAAGACCTAATATGAATAAACAGCAGTGGGCTTATGCGAGAGTTTATGCTTCTGTAAATCCATATAGTAAATCACATAAAATAGATAAAATACATTTGAAAAAAAAATAATATATTTTATATATAAATGGAATTATACAAACCTATAAAAAGTGAAAGGAAAAATAAAAAGTTTAAAGTATTAACTAAATCTGGTGTAATACATTTTGGAGATAGTAGATATGAAGATTTTACACAACATAAAGATAAAAAAAGACAAAAAAATTATTGTAAAAGAGCAAAAGGTATTAAAAATAAAAAAGGAGAACACACATATAAGGATAAAGAAAGTGCTAATTATTGGTCTTATCATTTTTTATGGAAATGTAAATAATAAAATAAATATCTAATTAAATATTTATATTATAAAATATGACTGGTGCCGAATTAGTAGCAATAATATCTGTTAGTATAGGTGGAATGGCGACTTTATTAGCAACTTGTTTTCATAGTAGATGTAGTGAAATTGAAACTCCTTGTATTAAATGTAAAAGAGAAGTTTTGGAAGGAGATGGAAGAACTCAAAATTAAAATGGATTTTTGAAGCAATTTATAAATTATATATTATCTTCAAAAATCCAAAATCTCTAATTAAAAAAATTAATTCGTTTAATTTAAATTTTTTTTCTAATATAATAATATATAGTAGAATGTGGAGAACGATTGATTATTTAGAAGTTTATAATAATAGATATTGGATTAATGAAGATGGTGAAGTAATAAATAAACATAATAGAATAATTAAACCAAGAGATAATGGTAGTGGATATTTAATTATAGATTTATATTATGGTAATGGATTTAAAAAAACAATTCCAGTTCATAGATTAGTTGCTGAAACATATTGTAAAAAAAAAAAAGATATTCATAATCAAATAGACCATATAGATAATAATAGAAATAATAATAATAAATCTAATTTAAGATTTATTGATAGAAGTGGTAATAATAGAAATACAAATAGACCTAATGAAACTGGTTATAGAGGTGTTAATAAATGTTTATCTGGTAAATATAAATCTTCAATAAGAATTAATGGAATTAAAACACATTTAGGAGTTTTTGAAACAGCATTAGAAGCAAGTGAAAAATATGAAGAGCAATATAATATGTTAATGGAAGAATATTAATCTGCTTCAATATCATTAATTACAATTTTATTAAATCTTTGATAATATCTTTCATTTGTCGGTTTATTATTTAATATTAATAGAAAACTATATTTATCTTTCCAAGCAATTTTTAATACTTCGTTTTGTTGTTCTTTATTTAAATCACTCATTAACTCATCTTTAATAGCATCTAATTCCCTTTTGTTCTCTGTGCGGAACACATAGATAGAGGAGGCATTAACCCTAAATGTTAAAGGCAATTCATTATAGCGTTGTGATAAAATCCATACACTACAACCAGCACAACCTTCTCCATCTGGATTAGTAAAAATATGTCTTCTATTTAGGATACATTTAGACATATAGTTTGATTTTTTAATATCCTTAATTACATCGTCAAGCACCAAAAGACAATTATTATTATCTTCATCTTCTCTTTCAGTTTCTACAATCTGTTCCATTAAGGCATCACTATATTTATTAAATACTCTATCCTCATTTAGATTAAGTTTTGAAAGCGGCAACGAGGCTAAACTTGAAGATACTAAATATATTTTTTCAAAATACTTATAGAAAAAACGAGGTTCATTAGGTTTTTTTTTGGTTGGTCTGGAACATAACATAGCAAGAAATAATGAACTTTTACCAGAACCAGCACTCCCTACAATATAAGAAAAAGAGTTCATCGCTTCTAATGGATGTGATACTTTATATGCTACATTAGAAGTATTATCTACATTTTGAGATATTAATGGAATTTTATTTAATTTTTCATTATCAATAATTTTCATTATTTATATAATGTTATAACATTTAAATTTCAAAATTATTTTCTTATAATATAATATAAAATGGCGAATGTTGAAAACTCCCTCCCTATGTCTATGAGATATACTATTACTGGTGCTGACGCAATACCTTCAAGAACACGATTAAGCAGATTTGATGCTACATCATCTACTTATGCTTCCAACTCTAATAATAAAATTTTAATTCCAGTTCAAGCCGACGGATTTTTAGATACTACCAAATCATATTTATATGTTAAAGTTCAATCAAAACATACTGACGCTGGAAGTGTTGCCTGTAATTTTGATGGTAATGTTGCCTCTATAATTGAAAAAGTTGAGATTTCTGTTGCTGGTTCATCTGGTAAAGTTGAAACATTAGATAGATATAATTTATATCATTTATATAACCAAGTATGGAATTCTGGTGTTGAAGATATTACTTATCAACAGGCGGTAAATGGTGGTTCTGCCCCAGCGTTAGAATGGACTGCGTTAGGAGAACCCTTACAAGTTTCAGGCGGTATTGCTGCCGCTGGCGGACAACCAGCAAAAGCGGATTTTGCTGTTCTCGCTATAAAATTAAATTCTGGTTTCCTTAATAGTTATTTTAATAAAGCACTTCCACAAGGTCTTCCTCAATTCACAATAGAAATTACATTAGCAAGTGGAACTACTGCTTTTGTATATGGTGCTAATAATGCTGTTTTAAATTATGAAGTTAGTGAAGCCCGTTTCTATGCCCCAGTCTATCAAATTTTAGATGAAAATGTAATGGGTGCTTACACCAGACAAATTACATCATCCCCTACTATGTGGGTCGCTCAATCTTATTCTACTATTATTAATGTATTAGCCGCAATTGGTTCTAAACAGACTTTACAATTAAACGCTTCATTTAGAAGTCTTAATGGTATGATTACATTACTACGACCTTCTGGAAATATGAATGATAAAGAAAAAAATATATTAACTGCTACTAATATAACCAAAGTGGTTTCCTATTTATATCGTATAGGAGGACAGCAATATCCCCAAGATAATTTAGATATTACCTCCATAACAACACAGACCGCAGGCTTAAATGTTTCTCGGGCTTATATGGAAGCATCAAAAACATTAGCACCTCACGGAAAAACACACGCACACTCCACAGCAGTTTCTAAAACTCGTTTCTGTGCCGCTGATGCCGCTGGTGCCGCTGTTGGTGCTGGTTCATTATGTATTAATCTAACCAGATTTAGTGATGATAGATTAGTCAATTTAGGTCTTAATACTGCTGGTAATTCTGCTCCTTCTACAATTGAAGTTGATTGTGGTGGTGATGCTCCAGTCCCACAAGACGCTACTACATTCTGTTTATATGATTGTGTATGGGTAATGAACCCTAACGGAATGATAGAACGCTCCTTCTAATTTAATTAAAATTAAAAAAACATTAATTTAAAAATAAAATGTTATTATATATTATAATGGAAATTGTGGAACATATAGACGATGTTGAAAAAGATAATATTAAAAATGATAATATCAATCCAAAACCCTTTACACAAGAAGAATTAAATGATGCTGATAAGTATGACCCTAATATTGATTATAGAAAAGAAATGTTAAAAAAATATGAAAATTATGAACCACAAGATTATTCTGGTTTAGATGATTTTGTAGAAGATAAAGATAAAGTAGCATTAATAAGATATTGTAATTTAATAATAAAAAAAAACTTTCCAGAATATCCATCTGTAATGGAAGAAGTATTAGTAAAGAAAATGTATTATGATACAATAACAAATATGAATAAAGAAGAATATTTAGAAGAGAAAAAAAAAGAAAATGAATTATCAACATTAGATAAAGAATTACAAAAAATAAAAGATGAAGATAATTTAGAATACGCAATAAAAGAATTTGATAAAAAATAAAACCTTAAACATATACATTTTTTTTTAATTATTTAATAACCTAATAATTAAAAAAAATATATTATCATATAATATAATAAAATGTCTAATGTGAAAATATTGAGATTAAATAATTGTGCTAATAATTCAAGAGTTAGTCAAGATTTATATAAAAATGGTTTTAAATATTTATTAGACCAAGATTTAATTAATAATGGAAGATGTTTAATTGAAGTTATTAGTGGTTGGTCGCAAATTACACAACAAACTATAAGTGGTGCTGGTGCTATTACTGCTACAACAAGAATAGTTCCAAATAATATTCCACAATTAGTAATAAGAAGTAATATTTTACAAGAAGGAGAAGATACTATTACTGGTGGAGGTGGTCTTATATTAGGGACTATGTGTTTAACTAATTTAGATGCTGTATCAAATACTAATAGTGCTTTATCTTCTAATTCTGCTAATTTTAATCAAAATGATAGTTTATCTTTTATATGCGAACGCTTACCATCACAAATACATTTAGAAAGATTATATTGGAGTGATAATCCAGCAGACCCAACATCAATACCAGTATTAGTAGAAGCAAATAATATATCTTTATTAAATCCTCCTTTAATACCCTTTGAAGTTGTCTTAAAAATCACTTTTATAGATATGGAATGAAAACTGGATTTTTAAAGCAATTATTAAATTATATATTATCTTCAAAAATCCAAAATTATAAAATCTCTAATCAAAAATAAATTAATAAATAATTATTGCGATAATTTAGGAGATTTTTTTTCTATGTATATATTATAATAGAAAATGCCGATTAGAAAATATGAGTGGGAAACCGAAGATGAAAAAAAAGAATGTAGAAAAAAATATGATAGAGAACAGAAGTTTTATAAATATTGGAAAGATAAATATAAGATAATAGTTAAACCAGAACAAGTAGAAACATTTATGAAAAATAAAGCATTAATAAAAAAAGCATTACCATTATTAGATTTTTTAAATGATTTAGAAATATTAGAAAATGAAAATCCAGAAATAATTTCAAATCTCTAATCAAAAATATATTTTCAAATCTCTAATCAAAAATATATTTTCAAATCTCTAATCAAAAATTAATATATTAATTATTTTTAATATATTAGTTATTTTTTTTTCAAATCTCTAATCAAAAATAATTTAAAAAATTAAATCTCTAATAGATTTTAAATATTTAAATCTCTAATCAAAAAAATATATATAGAGTTTTTATTTTTTCAAATCTCTAATCAAAAATATTTAGGAATAATTAAAAATATATAGAATATTTAATTTTTTGAATTAATTTATAATTAATTAATTTTTTAATGCGATTTTTTTGAAATTATTTTCTCTAACTATAATATATAAAAGATGAAAACCGCCAAAACTCAAAAATCGCATTCGCAGAATAATTTTGTAGCATATAATTATATGTCTAACTCCAATACTATTAGAGAAGGGTTATATAAAGTCCCTCTTATAACACCAAAGAATATCACCACAGAAAAACATTTTAAATTACAAAAATTACCAGATATTCCACCTAAAAGATTATTAAGTAAAGATGATAAAAAAGAAGGATATAATAATGTTTGTTTTAATGGATTAACATTTAAAAGAGTAAAACAATATGAATGGAATAATGGAGTATCTCAAAAATATATGTATTTACCAGAAGAAAAAATGAAAAAACACACCGCTTATTCTTTATTAACTGGTTCTATTAATAATTTAGTAGTATTAGATTTAGATTGTATGAAAGGAGTTTGGATAGAACAAAAAAATAACCATCCATTTATAAAATATTATAATGAAAAATATAATTTAGAACCAAATAAAAATTATTTAATTTCAATTGAAAATATAATTAAAAAAATAAATACTTATTCTGTAAAAACTCAAAGTGGAGGATTTCATATATATTTTAAAAGTGAAAATGCTGGTGCTTATCCTTCAACCGCTTCAAAATTATTAGAAGTGGATATTAGAGGTGAAGGAGGTTTAATTGTAGGTGCTTATTCCAGAATATATGATGTAGAAGGTAATAAAAGAGATTATAAACCTTTTACTGATATTGAAGTTATTGAAATAGAAGAACATAGTGATTTTATTAATAGTGTATATGAAAAAACACCAGTATCAAAAAATAGAAAAGATAAAATAAATATGAAAAAATATCAAAATGTAAAATTAAATCCTAATTTATATACTTTTTATGTTGATGATAAATTATTAGAAAAAATAGAAAGCAAACTCCCTTTATCATTCTTTCAAGACCCATTAGAATATTTAAAATTAACAGCATTTTATAAAAAAATAAATAGACAAACAGAATGGGATAATATAAGTAAAAAACACTCTGGATATAATTACAATAATAATATGAATATGTGGAATACTGCTGATACTGGAATAAATAGTGTTGAATATGTATTAAAAAAAATTGGTAAATTACATTATTTAAATTATATTAAATATAAGGATATTATACATAATAAAATTAAACCAGATTTAATTGTAAATAGTGAAGGTAAGAAAGGATTAAGTGAAGTATTAGATATTGAACCAAATAAAAATTATGTTATTAAATCTGGAACTGCGACTGGTAAAACTTATGCTATAAATGAATATATACATAATGAAGACCATAAATTATTAAGTATTACATCAAGGACAACATTAGCACAAGAACATCAAAGAGTATTCGGTAGTTGGTATGAAAAAACTGAACCAGAATTAGCACAACACGATAATTATATTTTATATAGCGAACATAGAAACGAGTTTTTAGGTATTTTTGAAGGTGATAATATGATAATTCAAATAGATAGTATTGAAAAAATTGCTGGATTTGATTTTAGTGAATATGTTGTATATATTGATGAATTAAATAGTGTATTTGAATATTTAATGAGTTCATCAACATTATCATCCAGAAGAAAAAATGTTTATAAACTTATAAATAGAATAATAAAAGAATGTAAGCAGTTTATAGGAACTGATGCTGATATAAGTGATTTATGTATGTATTGGTTAAATCCAGAAAAATATATTACTGGATTATTACCAGAACAATTAGAAGATTTTAATTTACAATCACCTAATATAAATTGTGAATATATACAAAATACACATAACCATTATCAAGGTGTAAAAGCAACTGAATTATTTAGTTATGATGAATTAGTAGAATTAATAAGTAAAGAAGAAAGTTTTATGGTTTGTTGTGATAGTGCGACAGAAGCAAGAAATCTTCGTAATAAATTACAGAAAGAAAATAAAGATAAATATAATGAATGTATTGTGATTGATAGATTATATAGTGATAAAGAAGAAAGTGATTTAGATAATATACATCAAGTTATATTTAGTCCTAAAATTGTGTATGGATTAGATAGTCAAATGAAAAGAAAAGTGTTCTGTCTTTTTAAAGGTCATACTATTCCAGCAAAATCTATGCTTCAACAAATAGCAAGATGTAGAAATCAAGAACATTTATATTATTATTTTATGGATAAAAAAGAAATATTAAAAGATTTTGAGTTTAATAATACTGGTGAAGTTGTAGATAAAATTAAATATTTAGATAGATATATTAACTCCTATTTTAAACAACAAATAGAAAGGGAAGAAATAGAAGCAATAGAATTAGAAAGACAATCATTTTATAATTACTTAATAGGTTTCTATTTATATAATTTAGATGCTGATTGTTCTAATAAGTTCTTTCATTTTACTAATGGATTAAGAAGAATAGGATATGATATAACAAGTGGAATGAAAATGAGTTTAGATGTAGATAAAAAACTCGCAAAAGAATTAAATGATTTAACCCAACAAGAATTATTAACACATTTTCACACTAATAAAGAAGAGGAATATTACCAAAGAATTAATGAAATACTTAAATTACCACAATTAGAAGATTATGATAAATATATTGAAATATTTACTAAACCAGAAAAATTACAGCAACATTTAAATTATTGTAATTTACATTTAAAAGATACAACATTAAAAGAATTACAAAATGAATATAAAGATAAAGAGTTTTGTGCTAATGTTTCATTAGGAGATACTAATAAAATAAATTGGATAAAAGAATTATGTAAATTAGTTGAAATGGAAGAAGGAAGTTTAAAACCAACAAAAGCATTAAATAAAGAAGATGCTAATAAATATAAAGAACAATATTTAAAATTATTTAGACATCAAGGAAAAAAAGATAAATTAGATTTTGAAAATAAATATAAATTAGGTGTTCTTTTAAAAACTATTATGGATACTATGTGTGGAAATTATAAGAAAGATTTATATGTAAGTCCTTATAAAGCAATAAAATTTAAAGAAGGTAAGGGTAAGGATATAAAGTTAATAACTACTTATGAGATAGATTTACAAAGTCCAGCACATATATATCATAAGTCATTATTCTTATATAGAATAAATAAAAATAAATACATTAAGAATGCTTTTAATAATTTTCATAAAAAAGCATTAATGAAAGATTTAATAAATAATATGAAATTAAATAAATTAGAAAATCCAAAAAAAATAGTTAAACAAGAAGAGATTAAAGTAAAAAAAAATCAAGTGGTATTATCATTTGATTAATTAATTCAAGTATATAATTTTATTTTTTTTTTATATTATTAAATTATATGAGTTCTACAACAGAATTACTTACAGATTTATTAGATAATCTTTATGATGAAAAAGATAATCTAACTAATGAGAATGTTTATTTAACTATGTGTAATTTAATAAAAAAAATAGGTCAATCATCTAATAATGATAATTATTATAATGATTTAGTAAATGAAAGAGAAAATATTAATTTTTTAAGGGAAAGCAGAAAGAAGTTAATAAAAGAAAATAATAAATTAAAAAAACAATTAAAAATTAAGTAAATACATATTCTAATAATGGTTGAGGTATAGCATATCTTTCTAAAACATTTTTAGTAATCTCTCCTATCTGTCCTTCTGTTTTTTCTTTCTTACTATTTATTCCAACACGGCAAATATGCTTTTTATTACATTTACATCTATTATTATTTAAGTCATCTCTATTAGTTAATATTTTAGTGGGTTTTTTATAATCAAAACCAAAAGAACAATAATCAACAATAATATATTTTTTTAAATAATCTTCATTTTCAATATGTTTCCATATTTTAGAATATAATGGATTTTCTATAAAATACCAAGAAGGTTTTAAATATTCAATTATTTCAATTGTTTTATTTATATATTTACTATTTTTTTTTTGTTCTTCTTCTAATTCATTTTTATCTTTCCATTTCTTACCTATTAAGCAGTATTGAAGTTGTGAGAATATTTTACATTCTGGCGAAGCCCATATAATATCAAAATATCCTACTGGATATTGTTTATAATCAAACTCCATAATATCACTAACAATAGAAGGATTATATTTTTTTTCAATATCTAATGAAATAACATTTACAATTGGATTATCAGCATTATCAATATGAATATCTTTAAAATAATCAGTAATACTTCCACCACCTTTAAATAATTCTAAAACATTCATTTATATTATATAGTAATATTTTTTTCTCATTATATAATATAAATGACTGGAAAAATTGATTTAACTTGGGGTCAATATTTTAATTTTACTGAAAAAGAAATTAAAACTGCTACTGAAAATGTAATTATAATAAAAAATAAAATATTACAATTACACGATAAATTAGAAGGTATAAAAAAATTACAAAAAAATAAAAACTTTAAAAATTTTAATGAAGATGAATGTGAAAATGATAAAAAAAAATTACAATCACAAATGGATAGATTAGAAATGAGTAAAGAATGTATAAAATATTATTACAAATTAGAAATATTATTATAATTAGAGAATTTGGATTTTTGAAGCACATATATAATTTATAAATTGCTTCAAAAATCCACTTTCTCTAACATAGAGATTTAAAATCTCATATTCTCATAAGGGTCTGCTGGTTTCTTTGGTTGATAAAAAGGTTCATTAACAACTTCTCTTACACTATCCTTTATTATTTGTTTATTCTCCTCTTTTTTATATTTGCCCTTTTCCTCCCTTCTTTTCTTATTTGCTTCTAACATCCTTTTAGTTGCTTCTATTTGTGCTGGTGTTCTTGTTTTAACACTTCTATTATCTAATTTACCATTCTTTCTTGTTTGTAATGTTTTACCTAATTCAATTTCTTTTTTTTCCTTTTCTTTTTGTAATTCAATTTTCTTTAATTCTCTTGCTGTTATTTTAGGATTTTTTGCTTTTTCATATTCACCTTTATCATTTTGAACCATATATATAATCTTTTCTTTTGTAATAACTTGTTTTGCTAATTTTTCTTCTAATGGTTTTTTAGGTCTTCCCTTTGGTTTCTTCTTAACTTCTTTATATTGAGGTTCTACACCATAAGAACTATTATAATCATCTATTTCCTTCTTTTCTTTTTTAGTTAATTTTTTATTTTTATTTTTATAAACTTTCATTACTTCTTTATCATTTACTTTTAATGTTTCTTCTTCTTTAACTACATAATCATATAGTTCATCTTCATCTAATACCTTAACTTTGGTCTGTTTTGGAGATTGAGGTTCTATGCTTTCATCACTACTGCTCTCTGTATCACTCATTTATATTATATATTTAGAAAATAATTTTGAATTAATGTTTTATAACATTAATAATTTATGCTACATACCATAAAAAAATATTTATTAAAAAATAAATACTATGATTTACCCATTCTTTCTAAAACAGCATCAATTATTTTTCTTTTATTTTGATGTTCTAAATCTGTTTCTTCATTATCAACTACATTAATATCATCATTAGTTCTTATTATATTAGAGGGTGTAAAAGGTCTGTTCCTTGCGTCAGCACTAACACTAATTCCTCTTGTTCTTTTAGTATTTATTTCTCTTCTTTGATTAATAGTTTGATTAATAGGAAACACTAAAAACCCTATACTAATTTCATAATTAATATCATTAAAATTAATTAAATTATTATTTTGGTCTGTTATTCTTAAATCTAATGCGTTAATATTATTATGTAATATAGTATGTTGCCTACTATCATTTTGATTTAAATATATAATATTTCCACTATTAACATCTACGGATACTTTTTGAATTGTCTGTGAAAATCCAGCCCGAGTTGAAAACACCATATTTGATGAAGCATTTGATTTTATAAATAAACTATGTATAGTTGCTAAATCAATCACATTAGGACTTATAGTTGTATTACCAGCATTTACAACATCATCACCAGCATTAACACTCCAACCTAAAACTTTATTAGCAGTTGAAGAATTCCAATTAATAGTCTTTGTAGCATTACTCGTATTTGTTAATGTTATTTTCATAGTATATTTATCATAAGTAGCAGAAAAAGGAAAATTAGCATCATTAGTTATAACATCTATTAATTCATATATATCATAATTTTTAGATGGTAAAGTAAATGTATTATTTGTTTCATATACAATAGTATTATTTAAAGCATCAGCACTTATATTGTAAAAACTATATGGAATTTCTCCGCTTAAAATAATTTGGTGTATTTCTTCTGTAATTGGATTTATATTTATAGGCTCTGCTAAATCTATAAATAAATGTGAGTTTAATAATCCTTCTCTTTCAGCATCTTTACTTCTTATATGGACTACATACTGGCGTAATGGTTGAACTATTTGATTATCCATTATTTATATATTATTATACAACATTATAATTATAAAAAATATATTGTATAATAATATAAATGGCGACTGATGAAGAGTTTATAGATTATGAAACCAGACAACTTAATTCATTACAACAAACATTCACATCTAATCAACAAAGGCAATATGGAGAAGAAGTTGAATATATAAAATACTTATTAGATTTATTAAGGAAACAACAAGGAAAACCACAAACTAAAAAACAGAAAGAAAAAGAAAAAAAAACAAAAGATAAAATTAATCAAAAATTAGGACAATTGATTAATAATTTTTCATTAAAGAAAAATACTGATATAACACACACATCATTAACACCAGAAGAAATATTTGATGCTAAATTAACAAAAATATCTAATAAATATTATAGATTAGGTGGTGTTGATAGTGATAATTATTTAGCACAAGAAGGGATTAGTGATGATTGGAAATTAGACACAGATTTAAGTAATGATAAAAATATTGTTGCTGTAAATGAAAAAACTGGAAAAGTTAAAGTCGCTTTTAGGGGAACAGATAGAGGTAATTTGGGTGATTTAGAAGCAGACGCAAGGATATATATGGGAACAGAACAAAACCATCCTCATTTTAAAGAAGCAAGAACCACTATGAGAGATGTAATAGGAAAATATGGTAAAGAAAATGTATCTACTACTGGATACTCATTAGGCGGTAATAAAAGTTGGTTAATGGGTAATGAATTTGGTGTAAATTCTACTGGATTTAATAGTTTTATTGGTAAAAATATTGTTAAAAGACCAGATATTTATACAGAAGGCACCGAACATAAAATAATAAGAACGCAAGATGACCTCCCATCTATTCAAACTGCTTATTTAGAAGGTAAAAATAATACAGAAATAAAAGTAGTTGAAACCAGAGGTGGTAATGCGAATGCTTTAAATCCATATAAAGCACACGCAGATACAAATTTTATTAGTAATGAAGGGAGAAGTGGTAATATGGATAATCAAGGAGCATTAGCAGAAAGAATGAGTAATTTAGCAAATCACGCTGTTAAACACGGAGAATTAAGAACATTAGACGAAATGACCGCAATAAATAAAAGATATAAAGTTAAAGGTGATAGAGATAAGGGTGTTCCAGATAGAATGCTTACAGAAGCAGAGTTTAAAGCAAGAGGAGATAGAATAGGGGCTCAATTAGACCAAATAACAGCACAAAATCAATTAACATTAGGAGATAGAATGGAAGCAAAACAAAGAGCAAAACAAAAAAGAGATACGGATTTTGAAACCAGAGGTGATGATTATGATTTTGGATTAAATCCAGAAGAAGATACACCATTAATAAATAGAAATGACCCAAGATATAAAGCACAAAAAAAACCAAATTATCAAGGAGAATTAGATAGACAAGCAAAAGCATTACCTAAACAACACGCACCTAAACAACCTATACCAAAAGATATAGCACAAGAATTAGGGGATAATTTACCATTTCATAATGACGATGGAATGCCTATTCCAGATAGACCTATGAATATAAGAAAACAAACACAAGCATTAGAGGCTTCATACGATTTTTTAAATAATCGCAGTAGTAAAGGTGGTTATAAATTCGCACCAGAAAGAGATACATTAGGAGATGAAATAAGAGCCGCAGAAAAAAATAGAGGATTAGATAAACCAGAATTTACACCAGACCCTACATCAACAACACCACAATTAGATATAGAATTAAATGATATTGAAGAATTCACAAGAGGATTAGATAAACCAAAAACAAGAACAAGAACAAAAACATTAGGAGCAAAACAAAGAGCAGAAATGAAAGGTTTAAGAAGTAAAACTAAACCACCATTAGAAAGACCTAATAGCAAATCAAGAGCATTAGACCAACAAACACAAAGATTAGAAAATGAAATAATGGAAGATACAACACCACAAGCACAACAAGCACAACCAACAGCAGAACAATCATTTACAGAATGGGCTAATGCTAATAATGTTGAACCTACTAATCATAAAAAAACTTTATGGGAAAAATCTGGGGGAAAATTAACAGAAGGAGAAAAACAAGGATATAATCCAGAAGAAGAACAGATATTCGGTGATACACAAGATTTAAATGATTTTGTTAGTGAAGACCAAGAAGGAAGACAAAAAATATTAGACGAACACTCACAAGCACAAAATCAAATGGAAACTGAATTAAATGGTTTAGATACTGCTGGTATTCGTGCTGGTGGAAAATCTTTTGGAATGGAAATTGCGAGAGGAATACATCCAACCAATTTAGCATTAGGATATTTAACAGGCGTGGCGGCGGATGGAATTATGAAGAAGTATGTTGATAAAATAATACCAGACCAACCAGAACCATTAAGAACTGCTGAAACTGGTGCTATTGCTGGTGGTATTACTTCAACACTTTTAGGAACAGCATTTATTCCAGAAGCGGTTGCTGGTGCCGCTGGTTATGAAACACAAAAATACGCTACGGAAGGAATATATAAAGGATTGAAAGCATTAGGAGCGAGTGATGATGTTAGTGAAGGAGTTGCTGATACTGGTGGTGGGGTTGCCGCTGGTGGTGTTGCTGGATTTTTAGGAGCATTTACCGCTGGTGCTATTGCTGGTGGAGAGGAAGGTGGAATTGCTGGATTAGGTGTGGCTTCATTAGAAACTGGTGCTATTGGTGCTGGTATAGGCGGTCTTATTGGGTTGGGTTCTTATGCTATTGGAAAGATTTTTGGATAAATAAAAAAAAAAAATCTTATTATATATTATATGGAATATAAATTAAATGATAAATTAAGTAAGAGATTTATTACTGGTTTAAATAAATTAGATTTAACTATTGAAGATTTAAAAAAAGAATGGTATTATATAGGAGGTGAATGCGGACATCATTTAAATTATTTTAAAAGACATTATGGAAATGAGGAAATACCAGACCACCACGATTATTGTATATGCGGACATAAGATTAAAAATAATTGTTTTATTAGTGATGGTAATTATGTATTATCTGTTGGTGAAAGTTGTATAAATAAATTTGTTCCAAAATTAAATAAAATATGTGAAGAATGTGGAACAAGACATAGAAATAGAAAAGATAATAAATGTAAGAGATGTAGAAAACAATTTAAAAGATATTTTGATAAATATATTGTTAGTTTTGGTTAATTGGATTTTTGAAGATAATATATAATTAAATAATTGCTTCAAAAATCCAAAAAAAACAATTAAATCGGTCTAAAACTGGTTATTATACTGGTTTATACAGCATAGGAACAGATATAATTTAAATTATATGGTTATAATACTCATAAATAGGGTTAATTATGCTGTTTTAATGCTGTTTTTATTCATTTTCTACATTTTCTTTCACTTCTTCTATCATTTTTTTATTTTTTTGTTCTTCATCTCCATTATTATATATGTTATATGATTTCATTATAGTTGATATACTTGTTCCTCTACTATTTACTAACTCTTCAATCTTTTTAAAATCTTTCTTATCTAATAAATCTGCTATTAATACTTTAAATATTTTTGCTTCTCCTAATTTATCAATACTCATATTTAATATTCTTTCATTAAAAGAACTAATCTTTAATTTCTCTCCATTCTTTTTTCTAATTAAATATTCACCATCATTTAATTTTAAATCTTTTAATTCTTGTAAAAATCTCTTGTCTGTTATTATAATAGATTTATTACCAAATGTTTTATCTGTCTTATAATCATTTATATCTAATTGGGCTTTGCTCTTACTATGTGTTAAATAATTTTCATCTTCTTTATCTTTTGGTATTTTTGATACGAATTTTAAATTAACATCTTTATTTCTTACTCCGTGTTTAATAAATAAATAATTTATTATATAACTTGTTCCTTTTAATTCATTTAATTTTCCTAATAATTCACTATAACTTGGTAATTCATTTTTGGTTTCACTCATTTTTTCTTTTCTTATTTTGATTATATCATCTCTTAAACTATTTCTAAATTTAATTAGTTTATCAGTTTCTTCTCCATTATGTCTTCTAACTAATACAATCATATTTAGATATAATGCTTTTGTATTTGGGTTTTTATATAATTCATTTAATTTTTTTATAATTGTAGGTTGTGATGTTAATACATTAAAAGGTAAAGTGTTTGATATTTGTAAATAAGTTTTTTGTGTTTGGGGTGATACTTTATCTTTAACACTATCAATAAAATCTAATAATAACTCTTTGTTAGTTTTCTTTTTCGGCATACTTATATTATTACACAAGAAAATAATTTTAAATTAATAATTAATTATTAAATATTAATTCTGGATTTTTGAAGCAAATATATAATTTAATCTTATCTTTAAAAATCCAAAAATAAAATATTATACTATAATATAAAATGGCGACAATTAAGGAATTGAAAAAATCAATTAAAGATTATAAAACAAAAGATAAGTGCCCTCCACTATCTAAAAAAGTTGGTGATAAAAGAAGAGCATTAAAAAAAGATGAGTTAATTACATTAATAAAAAAATTAAATCTAAAAAAATAATATTGTAATAATATATATGAGTGGTCTTGATAATTTAACAACAAAACAATTGAAGGACATTATCCGTAAGTATAAAAAGGAAAAATGCCCTCCATATTCAAAATTAAAGAAAAGTGATTTAGAAGCATTAGTAAGTAAATTAGGATTAAATATAACATTAATTCCTAAAAAGAAAAAAGAACCAAAACCAGTTCCAAAACCAGTTCCTAAAAAGAAAGAAGATGAAGAAGATGAAGAAGTAGAAAAACCAGATATTAAGGATATTGCTGGTTCTTTAACACCAGAACAAATAGAAAAATATAAAGCAAGTGGTAATCAAAGTTGGACTGCTTCAAATTCTAATATGTTAATGGTGTATGATTATGTATTAGATAAACATTCTAACGATTGTATCCCTATTATTAAATCTATAAATGGAAAAGATGCTGTATTATTAATTGAAGTAGAAAATGTAGCACAAAAAGAACCTAAAATGAGATTTGCTTGGAACAAAGACGGAAAGACTTACGATGACCCAGCATCACCAGAAGATTTAAAATTAGCAATTAAAAAATTAAGAGAATGTAGAAAAAGATTTGTTCCTTTACCATTTTTGTTTTTTTCTTATAAAGGAAGTAAATTTGATTTCGGGCATTTGAATATGATTATAATAGATTTACAATCTAATACAGCAGAACATTTAGAACCACACGGAGAAGAATTTGGAAGATTAGGTAGTAGTGATGAAAGTAAAAATAAATCAGTTCAAGGTTTAAAATTTTTAATTGATAAAAAATTACCAGAATTATTTAAAGAATGGGGTTTTACATATAAAAATCCTAATGAAAGTTGCCCTTATAATATGGGGGTTCAATCAATAGACCCTCTCTCTAAATGGGATAATTCAACAAAAATTAGTAGAGTTGTTGAATTAAATGCTTATAATAATTTTTCACAAGAACAAGGAGGATTATGTGCTTTATGGAGTTATATTTTATTAGATTTAAGATTAAGTAATCCAGATTATACAATAGCAGAAATAATGAAAAAAGTATTAAAACAAAAATCAATAAAAGAGTTTGAAACAGATGTATTAGAAGATTTTGCTAAATCTATGAGTAGTTTTGAAGCATTAGCCAAATTTGATAAAGAACAATATACAGAAATTTTATATAAAAAATGGAAAAAACAAGAAGAATTAAAATTAAGTGATATATTTTTTATGTATGCTATAACTTTCGCACACGAAGCATTCGGTAAGAATACACCAATATTAATTAAAATATTAAAAGAACAAGCAGAAAAAAATGGAATGGATAATTTTATGGATTTTTTAAAATCTTCTAAATTAAATCCTTTTAAATTAATGTGGTATTTTGATAATGTTAAAAATAAACCAATTAAATTAGTATATATGAGTGAAGATGGTTTAATAAAATCTGGTAAAAATAAAGGTGAATTAAAATATAAAAAAAAAGAAGTTAATAATCCTAATGGTTTATATACTTATGCTTTTTTTAGAAATGTTGAAGATAAAATGAAAGATATAATGTTTGATAGATTATTGGGTGCGAGTTCTATTAGAGTTTTAAAAGAAGATAAAGGAAATACTGATAAAGAAAAGGAACTGATTAGAGATTATTATGGTATTGATAAAGAAATAAAAAAAATAGATGAAAAAGCAATAATTAAAAAAGCAGAAGTATTAAAAGTAAAAAAAAGATTAGATGATTATTTAAAAACATATAAAAATCTTATGGAAGAAATAAAAGAAAATTGGAGATATAAAAATTTATTAGAAGATTATAATAAAATACTAAAAAAAAGTAAGTAATAATTATATTTCTATTCTTCTTGGTTTTCTAATCATACTATTTGTTGTTAATTCATTTTTTTTTTCATTATATTTATAATTTAAACTTTTAATTTTTGATATTACTTGTGGTTTTTTTAATTTCCATACTGCTCCAACTTTACTATTAATATCTTTTTTTATTTTAGATAATCCTTTTTTTAATCTTGTAGCACTAACATTTTCCATTATATATTATTATTAAATATTTTTTTTTTAATATATAATTATTAAAACATAAATGAACCTCCTATATCTCCTCCTTGATTATGAAATCTCATAATTCCATCTGCGTCCATAGTAGGTTGTGATGGTTGTAAAAATGGAGGTTGGCTATGGGTTGGTGGGTCAATCATTCTTCTTGGATTAGCATTAGGTCTATCTGCTCTATTATCTGGGCTCCATTCTGGGTCTTTGGTTCTCATATATTCAATAAATTTAGTTGCTATATTTTGTCTTTTAACTGCGACATCATCATCATCTAACGCTTTCATAAAAGAACTACCGAATAATTGATTAACTGATGCTCTTATTTTTGCGTTATATTTTGGTGCTTGTGTATTAACATATTTTTTTAGATTTTCAATTGCGGCATCTTCGCTCATTTGTGGTAAAATACTTGGAGGATTTACTGGGTCTGTTGGTGAAGTTGGTGAAGATGAGGGAGGATTTTGTATATTTGCTATTTGTTGTCTTTCTTGATTAAATCTTTTATGTAATTTATCATTAGCAGTTATTACACCTAATTTAACACTTGGAGGCAGAGCATCATATACAGCACCGAATTCTTCTTCTAATTTATTTATTTGATTACCTAATTCACTTAATCTTGCTGGTGATGGTGCTGAACTACTTGCTTCCATTTGTGTTAATTCTTGTCTTATATTCATTAATTTATTTGTTTTATCATTTAATACACTCATATAATTTTGATATGCTGTATTATCTTCTTTTTTTGTGAATGGACTTTCTCCTCCTTGTTGTATTCTTTG
>Ga0181379_1000333_pt1 | contig 23950 bp, 31 predicted proteins | sample 2SPOviralmetaG_FD_130115 | JGI IMG/M metagenome (GOLD analysis project Ga0181379, IMG submission 130115) | Marine viral communities from the oligotrophic San Pedro Time Series (SPOT) site, San Pedro Channel, CA, USA - 2 SPOT_SRF_2009-07-10 | ecosystem: Environmental > Aquatic > Marine > Strait... | reverse complement strand
AATGCCATATTCATTGTATGCATGTAGTATAACATCATTTGCATCTGTTTGTCTATCTACAACAATACTAGTTACTGTATCACTTGCTGTGCTAGGATCTTTTGCAGCAATAGTAAGTCCCCAAGCATCCACAGCGGCTCTTACACCATCAGCAAGTCTGCGATGCCTTGCCCAAACATTCTCCATGCCTTCTTCTAGTAGCATGTCTGTTGCAGTGCGTAATCCACGCATCAGTGTCATTGCGGGTGTATAAGGAAAATATCCCTGTGCATTGCTATCAAGCATTAGTCCAAGATCATAATACTTGAACTTGCTTTGCCATTTGTTGCCCTTAATAATATCGCACACACGTTTGCTTAGTGCTACAACAACAAGTCCTGTGGGCATCATAAAACCTTTTTGTGAGCCTGCAATCGCAACATCAACACGCCAGTCATCATGCCTATATTCAATACAGCCAATACTGCTAATACCATCTACCATAAGCAGTGCAGGATGATCCAGTTCGTCCAACAGTGCGCGAACTGCACCTACATCACTTGTTACACCAGTTGCAGTTTCATTTTGACACACCATCACCGCTTTGATCATTTTACTTGTATCGCTTTCTAACACTTCACGATAACGATCAAGTGGTGTTGCTTCGCCCCATTCAACACTTATATCATGCACTGCAAACTTCATGTCCTGGCACATTTGTACCCATAGTTTGCTGAACTGCCCAAACTGGCTAACAAGCACACGGTCACCTTCAAATAACAAGTTTTCTAGTCCTGCTTGCCATCCGCCTGTGCCTGTGCCTGGAAACACAACTACACTGCCTGTTTCTGTTTTAAATACTTTTTTTAGATCTTCCATCAAAGGTGTAACAAAACCGGGCAAGTCAGGTGCTCTGTGATCCTCTGTTGGGATATACATACTCTGTGATATTCTGTTAGGCACGTTAGTAGGTCCGGGCACTGCTAGTGTTCTGTTTCCAATCATTTGCTAGTCTCCTTATATGAACCGTCTAGGTTATAGTGTTTGCCATTGTAAGGCGTACACATTAATGATGTGATTATGCTATAGTTCTGGCGTAATTGTTTATACCATGCTATGTAATGTTTACAGTGATTGATAAAGTTTGAAATCTTCTTTGTAAAGGTCTTCAACATTGCACTCTTCTATGAAAAAATTAATTAGTGCTATTAAGGCAGGATCTGCGTTCTCTGGATATAGTTCAAAAGATTCATAACTGTTGTTAGTTGCCCAAGTGTCAAAGTTATCTAGTTTTACAAAATCCCATGTAATATTTTTGTAACGCTCACTTGCTGCCGTTTGTTTTTGCAAGTGTACAGGATCAATATTATACCAATCTTTTGGCTCATCTTCCAGTGTTTCACGCAACAATTCTTCTGTGTATTGCCACTGTGACATTGGTTCTTTACCATGTGCTGTAGCAAAACGTTTTGTGACTGTTTGAATCTGCTTGGGCAACCTGCCGTTAGGATTCCTAACAAGGTAGATTGCTGTTGCTTCCTCGATCTTTTTGACATCTGCATCACCTAGTTGAACAAACCCATTTGCTTCGCCCCAACTTACAATACTACGTCTAGCACACTTTGGACTTGTGCCTATAAGATGTTTACCGTTCCAAATTACCATCAATTAGTTCTGCAATGCGTTTATAACTCGCCTGCAACTGTCCTTGTAGTTCTCGAACATTCTCCCTTAGAATGTCATTTTCTTTTTGTGTAGCCAACATTTGACTACGATACATTTCTGCTTCGCTTAGTGTGTGATCTTTGTAAGTCATGAGACCTCCAGTTTACCTACACTTACCTTGCCTTCATATGCGCGAGTTGCATGTCCCAGTGTTGATTTGTGAATTGCTTCTGGTTCTTCATCCTGAATACCCAATACATCCTTGGGATCTACTGTGCGCACGGTTTCACCGTTAAGTTCAAAACCACGACTCCAACGTCCATGTGCAACCATAACATATTGTCCCACACTAACATCCTGTTGCTCGTTGCCAACTGCAATTACTTCGCCCCAGCGTGGATGAATGCCGCCAAGTTTGCCATCATCACTAAGAACAATAATTCCACCTGGAGTTTTATGTCCACTAAAATCCATGTTGCGTACAAGAATGCCGTCACGCAATGGCTTAAAAATACCTTCAACTCTAGTGTTCATTAAATCCTCCGTACACCTGGTTTTGTTTTTTCTTGTTCTTGTGCAGATTTCTGAACATTACTCTCAGGCTTTTTTGCTGCCGCTACCGCCGCTGCTAGTCCACCTGTTGGAGTCTTAGGTTCTTCTTTTTCTTCTTGTTGTTCAGCAATCTGCCTGCCTACGTTTGTGCCCGTTACGGGTGCAGGTTCTTCTTGTACTGGCGGCTCCCAGTCTTGCCAGTCATCATCTGCCTGCAATCCTGTACCTTCTGGAATAGCACCATCTTCTGGAACCATAGTGTTTAGTTCGTTATATTCGCGCATAATATCTTCGCGCTTTTTTGTAATATTACCTGCAGGATCAATTTCATCTCCGCGAGCATTTACATTCATGTTGCCCAGTGCAGGCACAGTCTCATTATTCAATAGCAGAGCACCAAAGTCTACATGTTGTCCACTTGATGTTCTATAAGTTTTACTTTTACGAGGCGCCATTTCGATTCTCCTATTATATGCGTATATTATATACTTATCTTAAAAATTCTGCAATATCTAAATCATAGTAAAGACTATCAATTTTATGGACACCAATTAGATAAAGCACATAACTTGCTACACTTGATCCTCTGCCTACACCCCAAACAATGTCTTGCTCTCGCATAACATCTACCATGTAAACAAGAAAGCGTAGTAGATCAAACATGTCTCGTTCTTGGTACAGCAACAGTTCTGTGCCTACACGTTGTAGTTCTGCATCTGTTTTACACAGTTTTAACAAATACTCTGCAATGTCCAAGTCTTTGTAGTCAATGGGCATACGCCAGTTGCTTTGATTCTGTTTGTGATATTCATCCACGTTAATGCCCAAGTCATCCAACTGTGCAAGCACTGTGTCTAGATGTAATAGTTTACTTGCACTATTGAACTTGCTAACATCATCTAAACATAAATTAGCAACATCCAGTGAGGGATCATTATAGAGCATAGCACATGCTTGCTCTTCACTTAATACTTGTCTACTGTATTTGTCAAGCAATATCGTCATTGTCACTCTTTGGTGGTTTTTTAAAATCTTTTAAACTAATTACATCTGCTTCTTGCGGCTTATCATCATACTGAAGATCAATTTCATCCCAGGTATGATCCACAAGTTTAAGTCCTTCGTGTAGCAAGAATAGTTGCGGTGTACTTTTGTACCAGTAGTTTACATATGCTTCCAAGTCTGGTTCTTCGTCAAATAATTCATGTAAGTTTTCATTGCCGCCATCTGCTTCGCTAAAATTATGACTTACACTTCGTGCTTGATGACTGTTAATAGTAATACTGTCTACATAAAACACTTCTTCAGTCATGCTGTTAATCTTAGTGTACAAGCACATTGCAATAAGATGGTCCCAGGGATCATCTGGAAATACATGTACCTGTGCTTTAAAAGGAATCTCACTTAACAGTTTTAGATTATGACAGCCTACAAAAATACTGTTATCCAATACCTCTTGAATATAATATTGTACACGTTCCATTGCCTTATTGTAAAGTTTATTTTTAACAGTATTTGGAACTAATTGCACAGTAATATTCCAAGTGTTTGGAATAACAACATCTTCTAAAATCATTGTAGTGCTAAAGGTTTCGTTGAGTTCTATCATTTAAATGTCGATTAAATCGTCCCAGTTTTTGCCTTTGCCATCAGCAGTTTCGTTTGCTTGTTGTGTGCGCTCTCTGTCTCTGCGCATTGCTTCTTCTCTGTAGTCTTCTAGCATAAGTTCTACTTGTGAAATCATGTTTGAGTTGCCAGTCTGGTGTCCGTATATCATACGCTTTTGCAATTCAGTTTGCTTTTTCAGTAAGTCTGTATCGCTTAATTCTCTGAGGTTTGGTGTTAGTGGATGGTTCATCTTAGTCCGTCCCTGCGTTGTTCACAATATGTATTGAACGTTGTCCAGTTTCTCCACACAAGCCAGGCACCTAGCGCACTCCATAGCATGCTAGGAATCAGCATTAGTTTAAGACTAAACATTAAAAGTACAGCAAACACTGCACATACAATGTGATCTTTAGAGGTCACCGTCCTGCCTGTTCTCGCTATAGTATGCATCAAATGATCCGCCTGGATAACGTGCTTCCAGTTTGCGTACATTCTCTGCTATTACATCGTTAGGATCAATGTTAAGAGCGCGGCAACTATTAATCCAGTACCACATAATATCACCCAGTTCTCGTTTTGCATGAAATTGAGTCTCCTCTGATAAAGGTTTCCCTTGGAAAATGCACTTCTTTACAATTTCCATGAACTCACCGCCTTCGGCACTGATGCCAACGGCACCTGTTAGCAGTAAACTTACGTTTACTCCACTTTCTTCTAGTTTGCTAATAGCCATAGCCATTTCGCCACTGTCATTGGATTCTTGCGATGTTACTTCTTGCACGAAGTCTTGATACTTGTTTAGATCGATTTTGTTCATAGATACCTCTGTTTTATATCTATATATTATACATGATATAGAGGTTAAGTCAACTATTAAATTGCTTGTAGGACTAGTTTTTTCCAGATTGCGCTACTGCCATCATATGTTGCTGTACAAACATACAAGTTGGTTGCATCTGCTGCAATATCACCTGCTTTGTCGCCTGTTTGTCCAACTCCTGTAGCAGTTCGTACTTCAATTGCTCTACTATTGCGCAGGCAATCAATCACAGCAATACTAGAACCACTGTCATCTGTAACGAATTCAAAGATGTGTACGCCAGTTCTGTCAGGTGTAATTACTCTTGCACCGTTTGAACCAATAAGTTGATCTTGTCCAATATCCACTGCACTTGGTAGTGTAATAGTGTGTGCTACACTTGCAACGTTAATTTCAACGCGGATTGTACCTACTTTGCCACTTGCTGGAAAGTTACTAAATGCAAGTGTAATACTACCGCTTGTAGTAATAGTTACATAAGGGCCATCTTCATAATCGCAGGTTACAGTTCCACTTGTTGTACCCTTAGCAATACGAGTTTCGCTTATATCTTTAAATTCAAAGTCTTCTAACGCAGCGCCAGCGCCATCATTGCTTAGTGCATCGCCTGAAAGCGCACTTTTCAGTACTGCTTTTGCTTCTAAGTCTGTAATCTCTGTTTTAGCAGTGTCTAATGCTGTTTTTAGATTTGTAAAATTGTCACGAAACCCTTGGCTGTCATTGTCCTGACCCGCTACTGGATATGCTGTGTCAATATTAGTTGTAATAATTCCGCTTGCCATTATCTTATAAACTCCGTTTGTGGAAACTGTGCATATATTTATCTTTCCGTGTAGGGTAGTCTATCAAAAGGCCCTGTCTGCGTAAACATAATAAATCTATCACCTTCATCTTTATTTGCAAATGTATCCAGGCTGCCAAAGAAATTTGTGCCATCACCGTCAAATTCTGTGGTTGGATCACCGAGGTCGAAAGTTGTTTCCTGTGTAATAGTAAATTTGTTGGTTGTTTTGTCAAACCACTTACTTAGGTTATTGTCTAGTATAAATCTATCAACCTCAAAACTTATTTTTTTAACATCAAGATTAGCAGTTTTAATACGCTGCTCTAGTCTGTATTTTATTTTTGCACTAGTGCCAGGTTTACAGAATACAATAGGTGCAGCAAGTGTCCAGCCCAGTACTGTGTCGTCTACTTGCTTATCCTGCATCCAATTTGGCAATACTTTGCGTTCCAATATTTGGTAACCAATGTCTGTTTTAAGTCTGCTACGCATATTTTCTATGCTATTAGGATATACATAGTAGTCATTTGCTTGAGACGCTAGGTAGTGACCATGACTTACATCTGGCATACTCTCACTTACTTGCAATGGATTAGTCCAAGTACTAATATTACTACGCACATCCTGCCTTAGTGCTGGGCTTCCACTTAATCCTGATGTAGAGTCTATACCTTGTGAATTGTCTAATAGTTCTACATAAACTACTTCATACTTTACTGTACCATCTGTGTTTAGTGCTCTTGCTGTTTTGAATCCGCCAAATCTAAATGTGTTATTCCAGAAGTTTTTACTCATTGCTTCTATGTAATCTGTTTCTGGACTAGATATCAGGCCAGCAGCAATAACTGTTCTTAAATCTGTTTGAATACCATATGCATAATCACTTGCACGATATACATCTTCACTAGGAATATCATCATTGTTTTGTATTAGAGTATCATATATATCACGCTGTGCTTGATCGGGCAACGCACGAGCATATAAACTTTCATATGGTTTGTTACTGTCTGCATCAACTGTGACTGAGAATGTTTTATATGTATCAATTACACCATCTGCACTGTATATACGAACAGTAAATGAATATTCAGTTTCAAAAGTTGTCTCGTTGGAATAAAAGTTTGTTATATCAAATGTAGTTGTGCCTGTATCAAATACAAGCGTTTCAAAACTTACTCTTCCAACAAGTAATCCGTTGCTGTTAAGTGTAAGGCCTTGTGGCAATCTCTGGACAGCACCAATGTCATTTTTAAGTTCATATTGCACAGGTCTACCGTCACTTATGGTTGCTATAACATCTAACTGACTTTGGTCACCTGTATTAATTATACCCAGGTTAGCATCGGGCCAGGTTATAACACTGTCTATATCACCTTCAATAGTCATTGTGAAACTAACAGTATCTTGGCTTACATAGCCTGTGTTATCACGCTTGCGACAGAAAATACCAAAACTATAGTTTGTTGTAGTACTTGCTTGCTGAGGTATATACCCACTTATCCAACCACTTGCAGGATCTAAGACTAATCCAGGTGGCAAGTTTGCTATTTCACTGTCCCAGTTTAGACTGTCAAAGCCCAGTGTTGCTCCGTCAAAGCCGCCGGTTAGTTGAAACTCTAGTACGTCACCGTCAAAGTCTTTTCCAAGTACCTGAAAACTAAAGTAGTTGTCATGCTTAACCGTGCCAAGTTCAGTTGCTTGTGTTAACATAGCAGGTCTGCGCAGTGTAGTTTGACTTGCGTCTAACAAACTATTAATATTAACTTCTGTGCTTTGACTTGCATAATTGTCAGCAGTTACAATGTCTATATCAGCAGTAACAATATTGCGGCTTACTGCATATAAACTATATGTTTTTATATCAATCTGTTTACTATCACTTACTTCAACTGTGAACTCATAATTTTTGTTTACGCTCTTAGTACCAAAGTCCCATTCACCAATGTCAAAGTTATTAATATCAAATCCAGGTGTGCCTGTTACATCAGCGAAAGGTTCAATGTAACCTATAATCTTTCCATCTGTAGTAATACTCAATCCATCAGGCAACTCTCCACTTTGTAATCGCCATGTAAGTGTATCGCCCGGATCAGGATCAGTTGCTGTGAGTTGTACATCAACCTTGTCACCATCAAAATAAGCACCAAGATTTTCATTGGGCAGTGTGTTAATTGTAGGAGCATCTTGTCCAGTAACAGTCATTTCAAAAACACGGTCTGCTACTGTGCCGTCTGCACTAGTTGCTCTTACAATAAACTTACTAGTTACATCTTCTGAAATTTCAATTGGCACACCTTGAATAAAATCATAGTTTTTAGGATTGCCTTCAAGTACTCCGTACTGTGTAACCCGAATGCCAACAGGAAGCACACCTGCAAGATAGGAATAAAAATCTGCATTGTCTGCATTTAACTGTACTTGATAAAATTCACCTTCAACGACAGTGCCTAAATCACCTGGTGGTGTTACCCATACTGGAGCCGTCATGCTCTAATACTCCTCATTATCTAGTATTTATCCTAGGGTGCTGACGATTTATATGTGTGATCCGATGGTAAATTGCTTGCTAAATTCCATTTGTGAGCAAGGTAACCTTCTGCTTGTATTACAGTTGAGATGTCTGTGCTGCCTGTGCCAGGAATACTTGCTACTGAGAAAAATTCTGCCATCCTACCGCCCATTCTCTGGTTGGCTCTGTTTCTAAAAATTCTCAAATCCAAATTGGTGTTTAGACTGTTGTCATAGTCATTCACAGGTGTAAACGCATCTGTTCCGTCTACTCTTAGTGCGATTTGGTTGCCTGTTTTGTTAAATATAACAACCATTATAACCCAAGTGTTTTGTGCTACACCTGAATCAAAATCCTGTTTGTTTCCTATAGTAGATGATATTCTGTTTGAAATTAATCCATCTAAATCCAACTCACCATCAAAGTTGCTGGCGCCAGCACTAATAGCATAGTCTCTTTTGCCAGATCCTACAGTGTTGTTTTCAACGCTCCAGAAACTATCTTGTGAGTCGTTGCGAGTGTTCCATTGCATAACTCCTATTGCCCAGTGATTGCCACTGCTGGCTTGTGCAACCTCATCGGTGGTAAAATCTTCATCTGGAACAAATGTAAAAACGTTATAACTATTCAATGTGTTGCTGACATTAGGAGTGCCATTTACTGTAACAGTGGCATTTCCTGCTTTGTCTGTTAGTGCTGTTACATTTGATCCACTTAGTGAATAACTGCTAGTATCTGAAGCATCAAACCAAATTGCAGTAGTTATGCTTGAAGCAGGATTCCAAGCCGCCGCGCTGTACGCAGTTGATCTACGTCCTGCAAAAAAACTTCCGTTTACTGTTGCAAGTATTGGCATTATGTAAAGTCTACCATCTGTCCAAGAACAACATAAGTACCGCCATCATTTAGTATTGTAAATGAAAAAGCATCGATGCCGTTTGCATTTCCTGTAGGAGCACTGCCACCTTGCCAGTTTAGTGTTTGTGCTGCACCACCTATCTGCACAGCGGTAACTTCATAAGGTGTACCACCTTGATTAATTATTACTGTCAAGTTTGTAGCATATTCTGCAGTAAGACCTAGGTTAGTAAAGTTTGCAGTAATATCACCTGTACAACCTGTTTTATAGAATACATGTCCGTTGTTACAATCCAGTGCAGTGACGCCAGAAGCACCTGTTACAGTGGCGAACTTTTCTTCTACACCTGTGTTAAATTTAACATCAGCAGTAAATGTAGTTTCTGAAGATGCACTTACGGCATTATTATCTACATAATCTTTTACTGCTGCTGATGTAGGTAAAGTCGTATCATTGTCATTACTTGCAATGCCTTCGCCTTCAGTAACTATTGCACTTGCTTTAAAGTTGTCTACTTCTATATTAGATACAGTTGCATTATCAGCATCTATTGTACCAGTTATAGTTCCTGACACTGTTAAGTTACTACGGATCTCAACTGCACCAGTACCATTGGGGACAAGTACAACATTAGCATTACTTTGTGTGCCTTGTATATTGTTATCTACAATTTTTAAACCAGTTGTGCTAATACTTTCAATGCCTGAAATATCATCTGCTAAACTAAAAGATAATGCACTTCCAGCAGCATCTACATTTATTTCATTTGTTGTACCCAGTGCCTGTAGTGTATCTCCTACACCAATGCTACCAGAGCCTGTGTTACCAGCAGTTGCTATTGCACCTTGAGCAGTACTAGTCAGTGCTACTGTGCCTGATAGGGCTGGCAATGTAATAGTTACATCAGCAGTGCTTGCAGGACCTATTAGTGTTGCTCTCTTAGTACCGTTGTTTGTTCCTTCTAAAAACTCAATCTTACCACCTGTTGTAGCAGTAGGAGATAGAATAGGATCAGTTAACGTTTTGTTTGTTAGTGTTTGCGATCCAGTAAGTGTTGCAACGGTTGCATCAATAGCAATATCATCTGCGTTTGCTGTTATGCCAGTACCTCCAACAACATTGAGTGTAACAGCACCTGAAGTACCTCCACCTGTCATACCGTCGCCTGCTACTACTGATGTAATATCTCCACTGGCAACTATTTGTGAATCAACATATGCTTTAATACTTTGTTGGGTAGCAATATGAACCGCACTATCACTAGCCATGTTATCTTCATCTAGCACACCGGTGCCTGTTACAGTACCATTTAGATTAATGCTTCCTGTACCACTTGGTGAAAGTATAAGATCATCGTTAGTTCTATTACTACTAATATTATTGTCTACAATAGTCAAGCCATCTGTATTAACACCGCCTACTGTAATAGCATTAACAGTTGTTGCACCAGCATTGGTTACTGTTTCCAGTGTTTGTGTTGCGACACTAATAGCAACCTTGTTTGCTGATACACTAGTACTAACAAGACCTTCGCCATTAAAGTCAATAACATAACCGTTGGTTACTGTCTGTGCTGCACTGTCATCACCACTAATTAGTATGTTCTGGACTGCACTATCTGCTGTCGCACCTTGTGCTGCAGTTGCATAGTTACTTGCTCGCCCATCTACATATGCTTTATTTGTTGCATCAGTAGTTGCACTAGGAGTTGCAACTGCTTGGATTCTATTACTGCCCATGTCAATAGTTTGTGTGCCATTGATTTGGAATGTTCCATCTACACGCAACTGCCCTGCAACAATAGCAATGCCTGATCCTTGTGGATCAATAGTAATGTTGCTGTTTGTGTTTAGACTTTTAATAGTGTTTGATACAATGTCTAAGCCACCAACTTCTGCACTTGTGCCAATAAAGCGATCACTGTACACTGCAAGGTAACGTTTGTCTGTGCTACCAACATTGTATAAACTGTCGCTGTTTGGAATAAGATCATTTGCAAGTTCAGCATTAATACTAATATTATCTGTGTCTGCATCCCCAATAGTAATATTTCCGCCAATGGTAACGTTGCCACCAAATGTTGCATCGCCGCTTGTGTTAATACTTGTACTATAGATGTCTTTCCAACGCAGTGTTGAACTGCCAAAGTCATTTGTGTTGTTTACGCTAGGCACTAAACTACTGTCAAAACGACCTGTTACAGTAATTGTATCTCCACTTGCATCGCCTAAATTTACATCGCCATTTAGGTTAGATACACCTGAAATTGTAATGCTGCTAGGAGCAAATGTACCTGCAGTCAGTGTTCCTGTGACTCCCAAGTCGCCACCTACACTAACATTACCTGTTGTTGCTACTGTGTCACTGTTTAATCCGCCAGTTACAGTGGTTGCACCTGTTAGTGTAATAGTACCTGTACCACTTGGATCAATAATAATTCCACTGTTACTTGTGTCTGTAGTAATAGTACTGCCACTCATCTTAATGTTACTAAGTGCCACACCACCTAGTTCATTATAGACTTCAGTAAAATTATCGTTAACCTTTATAAATGCAGCACGGAGATTATCACCTGTGCCGTCATCTTGATTAGTACCTACATTAATAATTTGCTTACTCATGGGTACTACTCCTTAACTAACAGCAAACGCTGGTACTACATATGATGTTCCGTTTACTTTGATTTGGAAGTATGTGTTGGGACTTGCTGGTACTGCACTTGCTCCACCTGCTGAGCCTACTGTTGATTGAATAGTAGTTTGATAATCAATTAAGCCAGTGCCGCTGGGATCAATAATTAAATCTTGGTTACTTACTTCTGTCCCAATAGTTTGTCCGCCAATAACAACATCATCAATTGTTGCTTTACCTGTTGTTGTGTTATAAACAAGATTTCCACTCTGTTGTACATCACCATTTGCATCAACATAGAGTATTGCATTATCTGTGTGATCTGTAAAACGTAGTGAGGCTGCAGTTGCTAGAACTACATTTCCTGTTCCGTTGGGATCAAGGATGATGTTACCATTGGTGTTATCACTTGCAATGGTGTTACCTGTAATTGTAATGTTGTTGCCTGTTGCAGCGGTACTGTATAGATACAGTTCATCAAAGTTGTCGTTGATTTTATCAAAGGCAGTGCGTAGCGGATCGCCTGTTCCGTCATTGGCGCTACTGCCAAGATTTACTGTTTGTTTAGCCATTTGTGGGACTCCTAATTTGTATTGTGTATTTATATGCTAGAGTATCTAGCCGCATGCTAAATATTTTTATGATAATTGGTCATCACTATGAACTTGCGGAATATTCAAGAAGCAGAAACGGCAAAAAACACACACTTGTAAGACGGCACAAGGTATATGAATTGCGTTGTGATGAATGTGGAAATGTTTTTATGAAAACCAGTACTGAGCTGCGTAAACCTCATGGTAGTCATTGCTGTAGTAACTGCAATCGCTTTAAATTTGCACAAAAACAAAGTGCTATATTACGAGAATACAACAAGTATGATGCTAGTAGTTCACGAAGCATCTAGTAGTAGAGGATTAATTGGAAACAAAGGATAACTTTTTGTTAAGATTCCATTTATCCCTTTATGCTTGAAGTCCAAAAATCTATTATCAACTGTTTTTGTTATAACTTGATCAAAGAACTTTTCACTAAGCACTGTTTTACGTTTACTGTGAATATTTTGTTTTAGTAGTTCTTTATTTACTTCTTCTTTCCACCAACCCCAGTGCTTGGTTGCACTAGTGTTAAGAAAGTCTGAAAGAGCACGATATCCCATTGCAGTTATAAGTCTTTCATAGTATGGACTATGTGTCAAACTTGTTTGCCATACGTTTTCAGGTGTGAGCTCAATTTCGCCTTCAAGAAAGATACGCTCCATCTCCTGTGCTTTTGCCCATGCAAGTTTTTTTGGCAGTTCAGGGCATATGTCATTTACAAAAAAGTAAAGATGTTCAACATCATCTTCCACAAAATGAAATGGTGTCTCAAACATACTACTTAAATATCTTGCACACCACCATCCATTTTCTATGCAAATCTCAGGCTTTTCTTTACCATGAAGCATACAACTTCTGCCCTGTACACGTTTTGTTTTAATGTACATCTCAGAACTGTCAGTACACCATTGGTTTGTCCAGGTCACATCTGGACCCCAGGCTATCATGTTGTAATCTGCTATTTGCTTTTCAAATTGATTGTATGTATTTGGCTTCCATTGTTCACCTACGTGAAACAACCAGTCCAATTCCACAATTGCATCACGATGCTTTGCTTGTATGTGTTCTGTAGTGTGTTGCATTAACCACTGTCTAGTTTTCATTTGAACGTCAAAAGCATTCACAGTATTCAGCAGTCTTAGGCCTCGTGTACGTCTACGTTTAAAAGCATCTGCAATAGTTTCACTATCAGTGCCGCCACTGTATGCAATTGTAATATTTGCATAAGTGTTTTCAATATACTCACAGACCTTTTGTCTGTAAAACTCTATGCTTTCGCTTGGTTCTACAGTCCAGTCTTCATGCAGGTCAAAATTAAACTTTAGTTCTAAAGTATTTTTTAGATTGTTTGTAAAATATTGAAATGCTCTGAGGTCTGAGTTAAATTTTTTTTCACCCACTTTGTAGTGGATAAGAGGTTTAAGACTCATACTGCAAAGGATTCTCCGCAACCACAGGATGCAGTTGCATTTGGATTGATTACTGTTAAGTAACTACCACCTAGTTCATTTTTGTAATCAATTGTACACCCCGCAACAAACATTTCTGCCATTGGATCTAGCACAAGCGCATCCTCATAGGGCTCGCTCCAGTCTACATCAGGCCAGTTGTTTTTGAAGTCCCAAACATAGGTAAAGCCGCTGCAGCCGCCTCCCTTTACACCCAGTGTAACGTAGTCGTCATTGCGTACCTTGTCTAGATATTCTTTTGCTTGTGGGGTAATTGTTAACATTGTAAAACTATTTATTAATACTATTTATATCTGGCATCCCGTAGGAGACTCGAACTCCTGTTACCGACGTGAAAGGGCGGGGTCCTAGGCCACTAGACGAACGGGACATTGTTTGGAGCGGGTGAGGGGAATCGAACCCCTATCATCAGCTTGGAAGGCTGAGGTCTTACCATTACACAACACCCGCAATGCAAGCAGTTTTACAACCTGCTCAGGTTATCCTGGGCACCATCTGTTCAATTATTTTACCAGTGAAACAGAACACTGGACTGTGTTACTAAAGATCCGAAGCGTCGCGCTTAAATGGACCGTTGTCAAGACTAGTAATAGCCTCTGATGTATTGTCTGCTTCAAACATTAGATTGAGGTTTTCAAATTTCTTTGTTTCCCAATCTTCGTTGCTGCGCAATTGTGCATCTGTTGCACCACTGTCCAGTGCCAATTTAAATGCTGCTAGACCTGCGTCTACATCTTTTGTGTAAACATCCACTGATACTTTCATTTTATATTCCTCTTCTCTGATTAATTAGTAATAAAAACCCACTGTACGCCATTCTCACTTGAATCGCCTACCCGAAAGTTGCCTGCTTTGCTCCAGTCAATCTGTGCAAGACTAGTGTCATTAGTTCCAAAGTTTGCAATTTCCTGTGTAGTCTGCACACTAGAAATCGCATTATCTGGCACATCATCTTTGTTAAGATAATATGCGCCTGCGCCCAATGCAGCGATAATTGCTAGTATTTCCATCGTCTACGCTCCTTTTAAAAATTGGCGGACAGTGTAGGATTCGAACCCACGGAACGCTCACACGTTCAAAAGATTAGTAATCTTCCGCTTTCGACCACTCAGCCAACTGTCCTATAATTTTATGAAGTTACAAAGTTTGTTGCTTCATAGTGTGCCGAAACAGCACGATTATTGATTGCTTGCTTTGCAATCTCTCTATTACAATTTGAGACACGCATAACAAATTTAATACTTTGTTCAGTACTAAGATTCATACTACAGGCTTCTTGTACTGCATATTGGATTTCGTTCATAGTGTTCTCCCTTAATTGTCTATACAGTATACTACCATATAGCAGGAGTGTCAACTATTTTTTAGTATATTTTGCAAAACTTTCTGTGTCTACGCCGTATTGTTCTACCCAATCCATAACACGTTCTAGTTCCTCTCTGGCTGCTTTTTCTGCAGGTGTTTCTTCTCTCATTTAACTTGGCTTATCTCCAAGTACTGTAATACGATGTCCTGAACGTCTATGTGGAAAGTAGTCAAACATTGCAATATGCATAAGACATCTATTATCCCACATCGCTATGTCATTTACACTCCATCTATAACGAATTTGATTTTGTGGTCGTTCTGCTTCTTCGAACAATATATTTAATATTTTATCGCTTTCATTTTTGGATAAACCATTTATACATTCTGTAAACGGGCGGTTTACAAAAATTGCTTTACGTCCTGTTTCTGGATGAGTGCGAATCACAGGATGATCAACCGGAGGCGTCTCTACTATATCCTTGTTATCAACGCCGCGTTCTTTATACCTGTTATTAAAATAACCATTCATGCTGACTCGTTGTGTAAGTCCATCACATAGTTTTTTAATTGGATCACTTAGGTTATCATACGCACGGTACATATTACTGAAACATGTGTCTCCACCTGTGTCCGGTATGAGCTGCATTTGTAGCATTGTTATCTTTGGAGGAGTTTCTTCAAAAGTAACATCTGTGTGCCAAACATCACCGTTTGCAACTGTACTATTTTCATCTGCGTATATGCGAATAATTTCTGGATAATCTGCAATACCTGGAACTTTAGCAGGATGCACATATAATTCTCCAAAATGTTTTCCAAATGCAATTTGCACTGCTGGATGCAATAGTTGTTGTTCTTTAAAAAACAGTACTTGGTACGTTAAAAAAGCATCATGCACATCTGCGTATTGCTGCTCAGTAAGTGGTTTTGTAAGATCTATACCATATATTTCTGCACCTAATACAGGACTATAGGGCTTTGCTACAAATGATTCATATACTTTAGTTTGTAGTGTCATTTAAAGTTTTCCAATCTGCTAATGCTATTCTATAAAATCCGCCTGCCTGTCTTGCACCAAAACGTTCTGTATACTCGTTTGGTTCTTTAAAAAGCATGTACAATGTTTTACTAGGCTTACAAGGGAATTTTTCTTCCAGTGTCTTTTTAACACTGTTAAGGTTGTCAATTACTTTGTTTACTCTTGGTAGTAGCACAGGTACTGTTAATTCTGCAGGTTTAGTTACAATAATCAGGCTTCTCACGCTCTGCAGTTGATCAGTAATTTTTTTACTTGCTACTGCAAATCCACACCTAAAGCCAGCAATGCCCAGTGTTTTACTTAAACTTCTTAACACCACAGCGTTTTCTGGTACACTGTGAATAAGTGTATGATTGGGATAAAAATCTGCATATACTTCATCTGCTATTAAATTCTTATATTGTTTATGTAACTCTGAAATGTCTATACATTCACCAGATACACTTCCTGGATTGGCAAGATAAAGCCCACTGTTTTTGTCAGTAATTTCAAACGCTTGGTCTATACTTATATATGTAAAGCGCCGGTTATTCATTTCAATTAACACAGGAGCCAGTTGATAATGAGGAGTTACAACATACCAATGATCAACATCCAAAGTTCTAAAACAGCGATCCATGACGTCACTGGAACCGAACCCAACACTAACTGTGTCTATATCAAGATTCCAGTGTTTACAAATTGCATTGTAAACTACCCAGTCATCTGCATAATTATGCACATTCTTGCTTGAGCCTAGTATGTCACCAACTAAATCAACTGTTTCTCTATCATAGTAAATTGCTCTACTAAGGTTAACAATTCTTTCGCTGGGATGCATTTTACTAGGATTCTTCCAATCATGTGTCCAGGGAGGACGGACTGCTTCATCTTGTTTCACATTTATCTCCTATTGTGATTTTACTTTAACTTGTTGCAGACTATTTCCTTACCGTTATGTGTTCTTATTGTTAGTGCTGGTAACAGTGGATCAGCTTGTCTACAATTAATACTGTGCCAGTCATGTGTGTGTATTTGTTCTGCTACAGTGTCAAAGAATTCTTTATTGTCAAAGGCGATTACACTCGCCATTATTACTACTAGTATCATTCTTATACTCCCCTCTAGGAGTATTTATAGAATGGTGCCTCTGGAGGGACTCGAACCCCCACTCCGTTAAGAACCAGTACCTAAAACTGGCGAGTCTACCAATTTCTCCACAGAGGCTAATTTTTATGCAAAATACTTTTCAATCATTTCGATACGATCGTATGCTGCAGCCATTTTGTTTAGTTCTTCAATTACTGCTTCTGTAACATCTGAATGTTCACCAATACCTGCAGGCATTGTCATGTAAACTTGGATGTTTGCTTTGTGTACTTCTAATTCACCCTCGGCTTGTTTCTTTGCCGCTAATATAATTTGATCGCCTACTTTCAATTTTTGTCTCCTTGAATAATGGTGCTGGCAGGAAGATTCGAACTCCCGACCTGATGATTACAAATCAACTGCTCTACCAACTGAGCTATGCCAGCCTAAAGTTTTTCTTTTGCTTTGAGTTCGTCTATACGAATTTGAAACCAGTTCATTATAATGCTTGCTTCGTTGTCTGTGATATTCCATTTTAAATTGAAGTCTGAAACTTCGAGGTCATATAGTTCTCTTTGTAAGTGTACCATCAGTCCACTTTCTACGCTATCCAATGCCATCGAAACCTCTTTTAAATAAAAAAATATTTATCCTAATTTCTATATGTTGTAAAATTCTAGTGCAAGTTTGAATATACGTTCATCTTCAATGAACATTATCTCATCTAGTTTAGCTCTTGTAATGCTGCGTCCAAACTCTTCTTCTTGCCAGTATTTCATAAAGGCCGTATCGTTAGCAGGTAAAAAGTCATACCGAAAATCATTTACGTTGTTATTTCTGTTGGTAAAATACATTTGTTGATAGTTAGCCAAAAAGGGAACCAACAATGTCTTACCTAAAATAGTGTCCTTAATTGCTCTATTCACACCTGGAAATTGCCAGTCATCAATGCATAATACGCTTGTTTCATGTAACAGTGGAATTGTATTTTTTATGTCTGCAACAACGCCGTGATAAAGATGATCGCCGTCAAGAAAGACAAAATCAAACTTTTCAGTGCTAGTAAAAGTCTTGCTATCACAGGTCATCCACTCCACTGGAGCATCAGGAAAAAGACCGATCCAATTATCTTTATTGTTGTGCTTGTCATCCACTGATAAAATACGACTTGCACCTGAAGATTCATACAATAGACCTAAACTTTGTCCGCATCCAAAACCAATTTCTAAAACACTTTGTGGACGGAAATAATCCATGGTTTTCCACATCAAAAATATGCCGTCGTGATCTCTCATTAGATCGTGCTTGTATCCTGGATTGCATCTAAACATATCTAGATTTGCAAGAGTTTTTGATTTATGCAGGTGCATTTGGATCTCTTCGTAAAGTAAAAGAGCACCAAATTAATGATGCTCTTTTTAGTGTTTTACTTACCTGCTAGTGCGCGGTAACCAGCAGCAATAACTGCCCGTGATGGTGAACCCAAACGATACTTTGTCTTTACACGACCTTTGGTATCTTTATGCTCATTAGCATAGATAGGATAACCTTTCATGCGTAGTGCTGATACAGTTGCACGAGCATTACCAACTCCAAAGCGAGCCTGGATTTGTTTTCCAGTCAGTTCCTGACCAGTTGAAAGTACTTCAAGTACACGTTCCATTTTAGACATATTATAGTTTCCTTTTTTTGAAAAATATTGGAGTAGCTCTTGCTACTCCAATTTATACATGTATTATACGTTCTTACTGAACATATGTCAACCTTTTATTTTGTTGATGCTAGTTGCTCTGCACGAGTTGCATCAGCCATAAACGGGAAGTAACGATTGTCTTTACGGTTTGCCCATGCATCACTTGCATAAACAGTTTCCAACAAATCAATGTCTACGCCGTCCATGTTTGCAGCCCAAAGTGTATAGTTATATCCACTTACAGCATATGGTGCACCAGGTGCAAGTTCATTAGCAGTAATAGTTGCTTGGGCACTACCTTCAGTGGTTGTGCTTAATACTACAGGACAAGTTTCTCCGTCTTTGCCCAGTGTGCTAATTGAAAAGTCAAGTTCACCTGCTGCCAATGCTGCACGATACTGACTGCCTTTTTTGTAAGGAATCATTTTCGCATTAGGATTAACTGCATTGAGGAATGCCTCAAACTGTTTGTTGTAGTATGAACTGCGCCATACACCTACACGGATTTCGTCATTTCTAAGTGCATCCAAGGTTGCTGCAGCATTGTCAGTGCGGTGACAAATGCTCCATGGGCTTGCTGCAAGGTATCCAACAAACTTATCATCGTCAAGTGCGCAAGTGTTTGGGGTACCATCTGCTTGTGGGTTGTTAAGTTCTGTCATCCAAGCAACTACAGTTGGGTTAGTTGTGCTTGACATAATTTTCTTTGCAGCCGCACAGTTATCAACCACAATACGTTGACCAAAGTTGTCTCCTAGGCTTTCCTGTACATATGTAATCATTCTGTCAGCTTGTGCGCCAGCTTTTGTGTATTGAATTACGTCAACTTTATCGCCTGCATAAGCGGTCGAAATCATTGTTAGTCCTGCAATTGCAGATGTAAAAATTGTTCTGAACATTAGTATTCTCCTGTTTTGTTCATTTTTGTTTTGTTATGTATACATGATTAATATACGATCACCTACATCAAATAGTGCATCATGTAAGATGAAACCATATACCAATGGCATTGTATCTTGTTTCCTAAGCAGTACGCCTAGGGGTAGTAATGCTGCAGTGATAATCAAATAGTCTATCCCTGCATAGATCTGATAGCCCATCCAAAATATGGCACCAAATAAAATTGTTAAGATACTCAAATATACATAGCGTATGTTTAGTCCATCTATTATTTTGAGTATGTTAACATACCTCCCAGCCAAGAGCAAGCCTAAACTGCTGGAAATTAGAAAAAAGATTATAACTTGTGTAAAGGTACTCTGGAACCATTCTATGGTCACTGGATATCCTCTACTTTCTAGAATATTGTAAATTATTGCCTCGCTGGCTGTGATAGGAATACCCAGGAACAGCAAGGGCACAAGTTGTGTAAACGTGCCAGCATTGTTTGCTCCTTCACTTGCAATTAGACATTCCATGTTTCCCTGTTTATATTTGCCCCGGCGCTGTTGCAGTAGTCTCTCAACTGTGTATCCAAGTATACTACTCATACCGTAGCTCATGCCAGGAACGAATCCTCCTATGCTACCTAACAGTCCTGTACGCAGTAACGTCCAGCGATACACCAGTATATTTTTGAAACTGGTTAGGTAACCATCCACAGTTACGCCTGGGAACTCGAAAGTTTTTTTATCGCTTGTAATTGTACTAAGAAACAGTGGAACGATAAACAAACTGACCAGCACAGGCATAACAGGTATTCCGCTGTACAGCATAGTAGATCCAAAAGTAAAGAAGTTTTTATCGAACACATTACTATACCCAACTAGACCAAGGAAATTGCCCATAAAGAATAATAGTAAACTCATATAAAATCTATTGCGACTTACTAGAACAATTATGAGGCTGGTACTAGCAAAGATCAGTGCTTGTACGTTTGTGTTCCATACTTTATAAATTAAAAATAGCATGGGCGTCACTGCCAGAATAAGTGCTACTCCAAAAAAACTGGTCATCCAACTGCTTATGGCGCTGTACATAATTGCTTCGCTGCCTTTGCCCTGCTTCATGAGAGTATGTCCTTCGTAACTACTGGGTACACTCATACTACTGCCAGGTACTCCAAATATAATTGCAGTTAGCCCTCCAAAGAACTGATCAATACTAATCATAGTAATATAAAAAATTAAAATATTTTGAGGTTCTAGACCTACTAGTACGGGATAAGCCATTAACATAAGAGCAAGTCCTCCTATGCCCGGCAGAACACCGCTGAAAACTCCAGCAACAATTCCTACTACAAATACTACCAGTGTTTCTACCATGAGCCCTTGCTATAATTGTCTGGTCTGGTCATTTTAAACATGCTTTGTTCATTAACTTTAGAATAATCTCTGTATCCAAGTCTTCCTATCATTGTAAATTTACTAATGTCCAGTTTATCATCTAAGATGTATTCATCTTTAATGTGTGTGCCAAGTACTTGGCCTATAATCATAGTGCTTTCTATTCCATCATCGCCAGGCAGTGGTATCTCTTGCCATAGTCTACACTCCAAGGAACAAGGTGCTTCCAGTACTCTGGGCACTGCAATTTTTTCACATTCAGCAGGAGTAACACCTGCTAGTTCAAACTCGTTTACTTCACTTGGAACGTTTTCACTGCTGGCATTCATTGCATCAACAACGCTGTCGCTCACCATATTAATAACAAACTCTTGTGTTTCCCTAATGTTTACAACTGTGTCTTTGGGCGTGTTTATTTCATAACCAAAAAGTCTATTATGTTCTCGTCCACGATTCATTGCACTAAACATTATGAGATCTGGGCTAGTACTAATAGCATTGAAATAAGCATATGGAGCAAGATTGACAACCTTATCCTGGCTAACAGTACTAATCCAGGCGATGGGCCGCGGAGCCACTATGGTGTGAAAAGGACTTACCTGAAAGGGATGTTCTCCTGTGTTATAATACATTGAAACTTTGTACGCCCTCGTGCATGCTAATTGCGGGTTTCCAACCAAAACTATTTGCTAGACTTACATCCAAATCTTGAGGACCTGGATTAGTAGCAGCACCATTACCAAGAGGCCTGTCATTTGACCATGCCAGTTCTCCACTGTAGTTGTAGTATTCGCAAATACTTGTTGCTAGTTCCAGCATTGTAATTGTTTCTGGATATGCAACATTTAACAAAGGTGCATCATTATCCAGTGCAAGCAATGCAGCACTGCTAAAATCATCAGTATGTACAAGTTGTCTTTGGTTTGTCGCACAACCGTTGAGTGTTACAGCACTGTGTTTGTTTTTGGCTGCATTGTAAATTGCATTAGCAATATTAGCAACAACGTGTCTGTCACTGGTGTTATCACTTACATTGCTGTTGTACAATGGCGGAATCATTAACACAGTGCTATCAAATCCAGTTTCTTTTCTCAACAAATGTAGTGCTGTGATCACTGCGAGTTTAGCAGTATCATGCCCAACTCCAAGGTGTACGCCGCTACCAGGTTGCCAACTTGTTTCACTGATATTACTACCTGCATCGTATCCCCAACAACTTCCTACTGCTACAAGTTTGCGAACTCCAACACTAGTTGCAGCCTTGACCACGTTAAAATTAACATAAGTATCTTCAATTAATAGGTCACTCTGTGAAACGCGAAGATGGCTAATATGGCTACTAATATATCCAGCGCAATGAAATACTACATCAGGTTTGTGTTCGTCAAAATATTCTTGTACACAAAACTTCCTTGTGTAGTCTAATTCAGCTCTAGTTGGCGTAAGCAGGTTATTAAATCCAGCTTTATCTAGTGCAGTAACAATACTAGATCCACTCATACCAGTGGCACCAGTAACTAGTACTTTATCATTTACGTTCATTTTTTTAACTCCAGTAAGGTTCGAAATAAGGCAAACTTTCTAAAATGTTTTGTTTGCGTTGTATATCTCTGATTGAAATATAATCTTTGAATTGTTGAAATAGATCTGCGTCACTGGGCGTAGCACAGATACTTTTAATTGCTTCAATTGGTCCCATATAGTTCCAGGTGCGCCCATGGATTTTTTCTAATAGTTGTTCTTTCAATTCCATTGGCAGCACTACAGGATCTTGGTAACTGTGTGTATGCACATAGTTGAACATTGCCATTGGAAGACCTCGTTGCTCTGCCCAAGTTAACAAGTCAGGAAATGTGAAAACGTTGAGTATACCAAACGTGGGCATAAACTGCACATAACTGTTGGGTAGTTGTTTGTAAAGGTCGATGTTCTTTACTATTTTGGTAAATTTACTTGGATATCGAATGTAATCATTTGCGGCACCTACCGCTTCCATGCTTATCTTAAAGTTTACACTTTTGAATTCGCTTAGTAGTTCTGCAAGGCGAGGGGTGTATACTGTACCGTTTGTATCGAAAATTAGATCAATGTCAGGTGCGCGGCCCATGTCTACTAGTTCACGCAAAAACTCTAACAGAGGTTTACTCAACAAGGGTTCGCCGCCTAGCATGTCCAACAGTTTAATATCATCTATACGCTGTTTTATTTCTGCTAATCCAATCCAGTCAAACTCTTCTCTGCCTGTGAGTGCGTACTCCAAGTCCATACTATCCCATTCTTTTGCTATTTTATCACTGTCTCTGGGCTGGCACATAAGACATTTTAAGTTACAGTGGTTACCAGTACGCAGTCTAAAATGGGTTAGTTTGTTTAGATGTGGAGGAGTGTGTCCCCATAGGTCATTGTACTTCTCTCTGCGACTAGGATTTTTAAGGTCTTCGTCACGCCAGCACAGGTTACATCCTGGATCTCTAACTCCAGTTAATAGGTTTGTTTTTATTTTGCCTAGTTTTTCGCTGACTTCCCAATCATCTAGATTGTTGACGTCATAGGACAGTTTGCCAAGTACACCGTAACTGCAACAGGGTCTAACTATCCTTTTGCTGTCACGCTTCTCAAAGTCTGCATAAATCCATGGCGCAATACAAAAAGTATCGTTCATCGTTTACCTTATCTTGAAATGTGCAACTAGAATAACATAGAGCAGGGCGTTGTGTCAAGCACTAAAAGGTATCGGAGTTACCTAAGCGTCCATTTTTTTGCTCGCGTCCTAAGGCGCTGTTGCACTTTTATTTATTAAAAAATTTAAATCATAAAAAAAAGACAGCCTTCTATCATCTAAGTGTGTAAGGATATCTTTTTTTAACTTGTATTGCTACCACTCTTGGTTGCTGTATTTGACCCTGACTCCTTTCAAAGCGGACGAAGATTTCGCTTCTTCAATCCAATTACGCCGCAATAGTTAAGGTCCGGCGCTGACCTTCCAAGTTGATTTCGTAGGGCTTATCCCACTTACCAACATTAATTGAAACATAGTAAGCACGACTAAAGTAATCAGTCATTGTGTCGTCCTCACAAAAGTATT
>Ga0181379_1000331_pt1 | contig 24001 bp, 13 predicted proteins | sample 2SPOviralmetaG_FD_130115 | JGI IMG/M metagenome (GOLD analysis project Ga0181379, IMG submission 130115) | Marine viral communities from the oligotrophic San Pedro Time Series (SPOT) site, San Pedro Channel, CA, USA - 2 SPOT_SRF_2009-07-10 | ecosystem: Environmental > Aquatic > Marine > Strait... | reverse complement strand
CTGGTTGATAGCAGCAACAACACTTGGTAAACCACTAGCAAGTTGAGTGATATCACCCACATCGCCTGCGAGAGTGTTAATCTCCTGACGTTGTTGGTCAAAGGTATAACTTTTGGGGACGTTTCTTAGTGCCATTACTTACCAGCTATTTCTCGTAGAAGATGTTTAATTTCAGACAATTCACTTTTTAAAGTTTCTACATCTGTCTGAAGGTTTTTGATAAGACCCGAAGCAGAGGTAGATTTTTTAGTATGGTTAAATATACTTTTATCTGTATTTATTATGGCACCAGTAGTGTTATCACGGTAGAGGTCATCATGACCTTCTACCTTTGCAAAATTATTCATCAGTATGCCGCTATGATTCTCGCGTCTTGAATTTTAGGAGTATAACAGGGATTCGATGCTTTCATAACAATCTTCACAGCAAACGAAGCAAATTCACTCAAATCAGAAACAGTGTACTTGTGCTCTTTATATGAAGACTGCGATTCAAACAGTCCAGAAATAGCTGCCTCATTAGAAGGAATGACCTCAATATCTGGCATTCCACTACCATTAAATGCAACCCATTCAATATCATCAAAGACTAGTTGAGAGTTTACAGGTTTTGATTTGTAATATACCTCAACATCGTCTTGGTCTGCCATGTTTGCAGACAACCTAACTTCAATCGTTGTTGCTGGATTTGCAAGTGTTACTTCTTTAGTAACATATTTAGATAAAGAAGTGCTATTCTTGGAAGTGGTATCAGATGTGAAACTTACTCCAGAAGAATAATCTATAGAAGAAACTTCAACAAATCCAGCAACAGATTCATTCAAGTCAGTAGCATCTGCTGGTGAAATATTTTGATGCCACAAATTATCACCCACTCTAATAATATCACTTACTTGATTATCACCACCATTAGAAGAGTTTCTAGCAAAATTACTAGTTGCTGGGGATGTGTAATCACCATCAATTGGTGCCTTCTCTTCTAAAACTATAAGAGTTTCAGATTTTTCATCCCAAGAAATAATGGTGCCATAGATTTCTGTGTTGAATCTATCAGAAAGATTTTCTTGGTAGACTTCTACCTGTGTATCTGGAGTGAAGTTACTTACAACTCTAGTAATGCCATCTGGAGAGACAGCAACGGCAGTGTAAGCTTGGACACCGAATGTTAGAATTTCACCTGCTTGGAATACACTGCTATTTTTAACTTTAACATAAACTAAAGACCCAACTACCTTAATGATATCACCACGGCAATTTGATGTATCACCAGTAACACTTTGGTCTACTGTTGGAATGATTGGGTCGCCTGCCTGGTCAACAGGAAGATTAGTAACCTTAAACTTGTAAACAGGATAGAAAGAAAGTAACTTAAATCTTCTGCCAAATCTTACTTCATTACCTTTTGGTTTATCAATTTGAGTAGATATAACTTTAACAGATGAAGACCTTAGGTCAATAACAGGTGATAAGTTATCTTTTCCAGTTGAGAAAGTAAACTTATACTCTAAAGATTCGTCGAGATTATTTTTAACTTCATTGAATGTAGAAGCGATGACTTTTTGATTATCAAAGAAATGCTCTTCATTCAAGAATGTTGTCTCGTAGTCAGTTTGTGAATATGAAACAAAATTTTCCCCAGGTGAATCTTGAGGGATAATATTAGTAGTTTTAACCCCTACATTGAATGGCGTCTCACTGAATGAAAGATATCCAATTCTTGGATATAGTTTTTCATACTTTCTGTTGTAAGATGCTAGGACAGTATTGCCACCACCGAATGTGCTGGACCCAGCACCTAGATTAGAAACAATATTATAAGAATTTAATCCCGAGTTACTTACTTCAAATAACGTGGAATTGATATATTCTCCTTCAATACCGCCAACATCAACTGACTGGCGGAAAGTGACATACGACTTACCAGAATCTTCAAAACCAGAGTTTTGCTGACTAACTTTAATAATTTTATTATTATTTCTGAATAGAGGCGAATCTGCACTATCGTTGGATGAAGCATCTGTTTGAATAGGATTGGCATCCAACAATTCATATCCCAACTCTTCATTAGTCAATCTAATATTTGCAGGAGTATCAGTAACAAATACTGCTCTCTTCATCACAAACTTAATATCTTGACTTAAGTCTTCTGTCCATGCATCAACATTCTGTGACCTGTATACAGACCCAAGTAGAGGTTGCTGTGTGATAGTTTGTGAAGTAGAGATATCCGTTTCACCTAGTCTAGAAGACCAAACTCTGTAGTCAGTAGAATCAGTTTCAATCCCTAATGCATAATCAGTGTTATTTTGTAGATAGATTGGATGGTCAAATGCGAATCTAGTTGGTGATACTGAATCTAAAGTTTGTCCATCTTGTGGGTCAATAGAAACACCCATTCTCACAGAGGGAGTGTCAATCTCAATAATAGGTACGATTACTGCTTCTCTACTAATAGACCCATTAGGTCTTAAAATAATAGAAGGAGCGTCAGTATAACCAGACCCTTCTAAGAGGATGGATGTGTCAAATACTTCACCATTTGAGATGAATACATTTGCTGTTGCAACACTGCCACCAGGAAGTTGGGGACTTTGAATAACTAATGTTGCTGAATCATATCCTTCGCCATAATCAGTAATATTGAGAGCAACAATTCTACCAGAATCCTTAGCAATAGTTACTGTCAAACTAGTGTTATCTAGTGTGTTTTGTGTAATCAACGATGGAATTGCTAGATTTTCATTCTGCTGGAAAGGAGACCCATCTAGACTTGTATAATTTGATAATACTAATGTATAAATTTGGTCGTTATTAACTCTCACCGTATTCTGTAGAGTTGGGAGAAGTTGATTGCCGTTTTGGTCAATGACTTCTTTAACTACACCCTTAACTCCTGAATTGAAACCAGAGATTGTTTCATTAATTAATATATCAAGACTTCCACTAGTAAAAATCTTCAAGTACGTGTCTGAAGACTTGACAATTTCTGTGCCTGGGACGACATATGTGCCTGGTTTTCCAGAGTTGGTATCTGTTAAGTATACACGAATAGGTAGTGAAGCACTTTTCTCTGCAAAGAAGAGGTCAACACCTGTGACAAAACAACCACCATCCATATTTTCAACACGGAATGTTTGAGATAGGGGACTTGGTTTTGCTTGTGTGGATGCGTTATCAATAAATTGAATACCTTCAGAACCTTTCAAGAATGAAGGAATTGTTGAGATGATTGCAGATGGTTGTTTGGGGAATGTGCCAGTGCAGTAATACTTACACTCAGCGAAACTATCTACGCTAGAATCATTATCATCTTCATCACTTGTAGTAAATCTAATTGTCTTAATACCAGTAGTGAAGTTTAATTCTTCTCCTTCAGACTCATATGCAACACTGTTAATATCACCTGGCCAAGTAGCATTTTGTAGTGGAGCAGGACCTGCTGGGAAAATCAAGAGACCACTAGCATCACCGTTAGCGTCAGACTTAATTGCAGACCCATCAGCATTTACGCCAAATGGACCTAATGAATTAGCAGGAATACCAGTGAATCTAACATCTTGACAAATATAACGAGATACGCCTCTACCGTCAATGAAAGCATAGAATTTTGTATTAGGCTTAAGTCTTCTTAAAGTAAATTTAATTGCCTTAGACCTAGCATAAAGTTGTAAAGAAGAAGCAACGATGCTATCACCATTATTCACAGTAGTGATGCCCTTTCCAACTTCATTATTTTGTGGACTAATATTTGATGAAGTGGAGATAGTTGCTGCTACAACATTTGTTTCAGTGTTGGTTGTAATATCATTTAAAGAGCTAATGTTGAAGAATGCTCTATTCGTGCCAACCCAGTTAGTAATGTAGAAGTTATTGAGACTTGCATAACCTTCTCTGGCGTCATTTTTGTTGACAAATACAGAGAATACTTTGGTGTCATTATTCAGAATGTTTGGTGCCTGAGTATTGTCATACCAGTGGTCAATAGATGGAGAGATAGCAGCATCACCAACATATTGGACAACTACGAATGGGTTTGGATTAATCTTACCATCTGTTGTTGCAAACTTATTAGAAACAAAATCTTGAGTTGCATAAGGAAGAGTTAAGATATGACCAGTCCTTTCATACCCAGCAACAGACCTTTCTTGATTGGTAGTAGAAATTTCTCTCAATCCGTAAGAATTTTCTACAGTAGGAGAAGTTAATACAGACTGTTGGGTGTCAATAGAGCACTTATAGTCAAACGACTTTAAGTTGCCAATTGCATGATTCTCAAAGTTATCTACAATAATACCAGACTTGAATCTATCTAGACCAATATTATCCTTAATCTGAGTATTGAATGTTTGCTGCTCAAGAATACTTAGAGTGGTGTAATACTCTAGACGCTCAACACGCTTCTCTAACTTACCAATATCACGCATCGTGTAACGACGATTATCGACAGGTGTTACACGGATATCCTTAACATTTTCTGTATATGCAGGAATGAAGAGATAGTATAGAGCAATCGCATCATCAGGAGATTCTGGTTTAGATGGATTGAGTGAAGAATTGCCTTTCTTAACAATAAAGTTTCCTTTCTTATTGAGGAAGACACCATCAATTCTATCAAGATACTGTTTACTATTGAATCCGAAAGTGAATTCTAGATTCTCGTCATGAGCGGGTGTTGCAGAAGGAATACCACCAGACCCATTGAATGAAATAGTATTGTTACTAGACAACAGAGACTTATTCTGGAATCCTGTGATAATGGAATTCACATCAACCTTAGGACGGAAGTCAACCAAGTCTGCAAGATAAACTCTACCTAGAGAAGGAGAATTGAAGTATGGAATATCTGTAGATGGGACGCCAGTTAGTAGATATGAATCGACTGTGCAAAAATCACCAGCAGAATGCTCGAAGTAATCGAATACGATAACAACTTGACCAGTAGGAGCATCGAAACCTGGTTTTAATACTAAACGTGCAACATCATAGAAAGTGTCACGTTGACCATTGTCAAAAGTAAATCTCTCAGTTACATCATAACCTTCAATTACATTGTTTTGGTCATCTAGAGTAGGTGGATTAGATACAGACCCCTCAAAGACCTTAATATCAGTGCCATAGGTGCCAAATGCATCTGCATACGAAACTATATCAGCAGTCTTTGCATCATAATCATATCCTCTTAAAGGAATTACTTTATCCCCAGATGATACGACAACGATTCTTTTGTTTCTGATAGCAGTTTTAGTTTTTGGTGATGCCTTAGTAACTTCAATAGTTGCCGTTAGTTTTAAGACAACATTTGATGCTGAAGTAGCATCAGACCTAAAGGTTAGATTATCTAAGGTAATGGAAACACCACCAGAAGACAATGCAGAAACTTGTCCCCCAGTGATATACATGACATCACCATTTTCTAGACCCGTGTCGGCATTTCCTTTGTCTAAGATAGTGAGCAAGAAATTGCTCTCTCTGAAATCAATAAACTGCTGTGTGCCAAACTTTAATTGAGCAGAGAAAGTTATTTGACCACCAGATGTAGAAGATGTAGTAACGAAATCTCTACGAATGTAATATTTAATTTTTGTATCATCACTATCTTCAATTAAACTGCTAGCAGACTTGAATCCTAGTGGAAATAGAAGTGAAGAGTTTTCTGGACTTGTAATCTTACTTCTCTTTCTAACGATAGTTGCATTAGTAACATCTTCTTTTAGAGCAGTGTCTAAGTAGATTTGTCCTCTCACTAATCCACTTGGAGGAGTGACTAATTCTACAATATTTCTTCTCAATACTCCAGTTGAGTCAATAAACTCGATGACATCTCCAGGGAGCAAATCAATCGTAGGATTTCCAGAGAATGCTAAGCAAGTAATAAATTTCTTACCAGCAGACCCTTCAAAAGTAGATGCGGTTACATCCTTACTTGTAGAATATGCGCCATTGAAGGACTCAACATCAGCAGTAAACTTATTGATTTCTCCATCACCAAACTCCGAGAATAGTGACTTAACACTTTCATTAGTGTAAGTCATCACAGTATTCTTAAACAATACTGCTTTTACAACCGCAGAGGTACTTGGTGGAGTGCCAGAATCAAAACTGACTATAACTGATGGTGTTGCAACATACTCATCACTTAATGCTTTGCGATCTTGAATCTCAATATTAATTACTTGACCACCAATAAGTACTGGTTTGGCAACAGATACATCAAATAACTTACCATCAATGCTTAATGGTTTTGTTGATGCAGCAGAAGTTGTTTGAGTATATTGAGACCCTCTCTTAGTGACAATGAAGTGAGAAATGGTATTATCTTTAGCAATTCTTAAAACATTTCCAGATTCATCAACAATCGTTTCTCCTCCTGCAAATGTGCCAGAAATCATTCTGACATGTAAAGTATTGAAAGATGAATACGATGAATCTGCAGACCCTTCAATAACTGCATATGCACCACTAGTTTGACCAGTGATATAATTACCTGCTGCATATCCAGTTGTCACTGGAGAATCCAATATTAGTTTTGTGAAGAAGACTGGGTTAAAGTACTCCATCTTAAAGGTGGAGTTATATACACCATTACCAGCAGCATCTCTACCTTTAGATAAAATTTTATCTGTCTCTTGATTGAATCCAGCACCTCTTTCTACGAGTGAAATATCCTTTGGTTTGCAAATACCAATAATAGGAGTAATAATTTCACTGTAATCGACAACTTCTCCATATGGGAAGATTAGATTGCTGGCAGAGACAGGGACAGTAAGAATAATATTACCACTTGCAACAGACCCAGGATCTGCCTGAATTTCATACTCGAAATACTTCGATGCTAATGCATTTGCTAATACTACTGCACCTGTACTATTATATGTGCTAGGAATAGCGCCTGCAACAGTAATTGTATTTCCAGCAACCAACCCGTGGTCGGTGACTGTGGTAACTTTAGCAATATACTTATTAACGCCATTTTCAACTCTTACTTCAAATTGAAGGTCAGAAACTTGGACTTGTGTCCCACTTTCTTGGAAATAATAGTTTTGTGAGCGGAAAGCACCATCATCTGTGGGATTACCCTGAGACCTAGTGAATACTTGTCTTCTCTTAGCATCTGCACCAGTATTAGGCAAAGCAAGGGGAATAAAATCACCATTATCAAATTCTAAGAATTTAGATTCTAAATCTCTTTTATTACCTAATACAGTTAACTCAAGATAAATTTCTCCACCAATATCATCTGGTCTAGTTAATTGAGAAAATCCAATAACATCTACATAGTCAACTGCAGTTCCTGCAAGACTTTCTGCTAGGTCTGATACATACCACAATCTAGTGCCTAGAATGGCGCTGTAATCCGCTGCAGGAGACTTTGCTTTGAGGTAGATAGTCTTTACCCCATAATCATGAATTAAATTTGTTTTAGCAGTGGACTTGAGTGGTAACCCTCTTCTTCCTACAGTTTTTCTTGTGCCAGAATCACCATTGTATCCAAGGTAACCATCGTTAAATACTCTAGAAAAATAAACAGTTGGATATGATGATAACTGAGTGCCTTCCGAGTTTAAAGGAATAGTTCCATATACATTAGTAATATTAAATGATGGCAACCCATATGCTTTAATCTTATTATTTTCTTTGACTAAAACATCTCTTGCTTTGTCAACTTCTAAGAATTTTGTTTCCTTATTGATAATCTCATAACCTCTGACATATGCTTTGCCAGACCCAATACCAGAAACTAATTTTGCCTCAGCATCTTCCTTTGATAATGCTTGGGGACCAACAGTATCATCAATTCTAGTTGGATATAAACCTTGATTGCCAGACCTTTGCCAGTATTCTCGCAATTCAATAGGGAAATTATCTACAACATAATCGCCAGACTCATCATAAGTCCTTCTAGCGAGTGTATCTTCTAATACGTTGTATTCTTTCTTGTTAATTTTTTTCTGAATTACACCGAGTCTTAAAGTGATTAACTCGATAAAGTTATCACCTGTATCAGCATCTAAACCAAGTGCTTTTAGATTGAGATTAATTTGTAATCTATGCGCTCCAGGAGCAGAAAAATTAGATGACCCTCTAGCATTATCATAGAGAGTAATATCTTTTTCTGGAGTAATTAACTCTTCTTCAATTTCAAAACCAACTTTTGCAGATGGTTGAGAATAATACTTATCAACAACTAATAGATTTTCTGCACACTGTACAAAGAATCCATTAACAAAGTAAATACCTGTTTCTACTTTAATAGCAGAAGCATATCCCATTGCAGGACTATCAATTAAAGTTGCTTCTAAAGTATCTGGATTTACACTAGTGATTGAAGAAGGCAAGGAACTACCATCTGTGCCAACAGTTAAGATAGGACTGTTGGCAATATTTACTTCTAATTCTTCACCCTGTCTAAATGTAGATTCACTATCATTACCACCACTAATATAGTTGACAAAAATAGTATCAGATTCTGTTTCTGATCCATATGCTGCTTCGATTACAATTGCCTGTACACCAGAAGTTAATCCAGTAAGGGTGTAACTGATGAGGTCTTTAATGTCATACTTATTAAATACGACTTCCCCACCCACATTTTCAGCAACTTCGGAAACAGAGGCAAGTTTTACATAGTTAAGTCTGTTATTAAACGAGACTTCACCAGGAATAACCTGTTGCCCCTGCTTGAATTGGTATTTTCCAAATTGCTCAATCTGATTTTGTAAAATCGATTGTAATGTAGTTAACTCCCTAGACTGAATAGAGTATCCTGGTCTAAAAAGGACTTTGTAAAAGTTTTTAGACGCATCAAAATCGTCATTATACTCTTTGGTATTTAAATTGGTATTTTGTGGCATCTCTACTCAACGTGACAGGTTTTATGGCGAGAAAAAGATATCAGAATTCAATAACTAATTTGATATCTTCAATTTGGTCGGGTGCGCGGGTGATTAGTCTTCTGTTTTCAACATAAACAATTTCACCAGTACTCTTAGCAAGTTCGGGGACTGCAAGACCATTGACAAAAGTTAACCCAAGTAGGGGAAGAGTTGCACCACCAGTTGAATAACCAGTTTCCACAGCGCCATCAATTAGTGATGTTTTACCAGTTACCAATCTTGCTGCGTCAGAAACAAATGCCTTTACAACACCGTTATCAGTATGTAGGTCAGAGCTCTGGAAGTATTTTAGTGTGCCTGAAGTTGGTGTTTGTCCTGCTGCCACTTCATCCCAAACCCAAGAAACTACGGTGCCTCTAGCAAACTCGCCAGCAACAACTTCTTGCTCAACAATTTCATCAGGTTGGAATGACCCACTAACACTATTCAATTTAACTGCATAAATTGCACTAATTGTATCCTGAGTTGCAAAGTCAGTAGATGGGGAAGGGAGTCTAGGATTTTTGATAATACCGATTCTACGGAAATCGTTGTCAACAGGGAAGTCACCTTGACCTTCTGCATATGTCAAACGAATGTTTGCCATGATTCTCTTAGCGAGAAGCTCAACGATTGCATCAGAACCATGACCGCCTTGTGGGGGGACAATAACTTCAATATCACCAGATGCGTTTGCAGAAACAGAGAATGCAGTAGTTAAAGATGCTTCCTCATAAAGGAAACCATTCTTGATTAACACATTTGCGTATGTGTAACCACTACCACTGATGTTTACTCTAGCACCTGTATTATCTACCAAATATGCAGTAGTAATTTGACCATTTGAATCAGTCTCTAAACGCACAAGGCCATTTGCACCATCACCTAAAATAGGTGTATAGATAACTTCACTAGCAGGTAGATTGCTGCCATTATCTCTAACAATAATAGTAGTGATGGCACCTGCTTGTGATGCTGCTAGGGTTGTTACATTAGAATCCTCAACAATTGGCATGAAGTCTGTTGAGAGAAATCTCAATACATCATTTGTTGGGATAGTAAAGAGATACTTCCAAATATAACCATTAGATACGTCAGGAAACTCAGTATAGATACCAGTTGCTGAATCATATACACCTTCACCAGTAGGACCAGGATTTCTCTTGGGTTCTAGTGATGCATTAGCGCCATCTGGAGTTGCTGGAGTTACACCATTATAGAGACACTTAAATACTTCGTAGTTATTGTTAATAACATAGTATTGTGCATTACCTAGAGATTCTGCGGGAGTTAAAGTGCCTGCACCGTCAGGGTCAACTTGTGCTGCTCTTGCATAAGAGTAGTCAGGTCTCCACATATCATACTTAGGATTGACAGTAGGATTCCAGTTGAATCTTCTGACAACTGCTCTTACTTGGTCAGAACCAATTCTTTTTAGAGCAATCATGTCATCATGAATGCTTTTCTCTTCTTCGTCATTATCTGCTGGACGAAGAGGCACTTCATCAGTTGCATATCTATAAACCGCTGCATATGCAGTAGCATTAGAAGAATCACCTCTAAGTTGACTGCCAATACCAGGGACTGCTGCAATATTAGGGAAAACGCCAGATAGAAGAATGCTATTTGGGTAAACTGCCTCAACAGTTGCTCGGAATGAAGAGTTTGCTGCAGTAATACCACTACCAGTGACGTAAACTGTTTCTCCTAGTGAGAAACTACCCACTACTGAATAGATTTCTAGATATGCATTCCACCTTTGGGGACGACCTACGAAGAAGTAGGATTTAGTTCTTTCGTCAGAAGTTGCTTCAGTGCCAGTTGCGCCTTCAGATAACGACTCTAAAAACTGCTTTGCATTAAAGATTCTGAATTTTTCAGAAATGATGGCGGCCATAGTTTTCCCTTATTGTATTATTTCTGGTAATTCCGAGTTATTTATATTTATACTGATTATACTAAACTCCTTAGGTAGTCACCAGCATTATGAGATTGTGCGGTAGTGCCATCCACGCCTCTGGTAACTCCAGTAAATCTATCTCCTCCTGAAACACCAGTGTAAGATACTACTTCTCCCCCAATTAATAATTTACCACTAGATGGGAATCTATCAACAACTCCAGTTGGGACATAAACAGTAGTTTCAGATGAAGTCAATGATTGATCTAGAATTGCACCATATTCGTTAATGGTTGGCCAATGCACCTGCCAATGAGCACCATTAGCACCTAAAGAAGATTCACTTCTATCAGCAAAATCGCCAATAGTAATAGTTGGATAATAAATCTCCATTTCTTGGAGAGTATTCTGAGCACTAATATGTTGCCCAGCATACTTTGCAACACCTAAGTCTTGATTAAACTTGATGTTCTCATATACAGAGAATCTATTGCCAAGTTGTGCAAACTCATACTTATTGGCATCAACACCACTACTGAATATATCACATGCACCAAATTCAACTTTAACTGTAACAATTTTACTAATTTGCTTGATGCTACTAATATTAAATTCACTTGAGATTCTAGAAGTCCTCTGATATTCAACTACAGAAGACATACTAACAACATTGACAGATGCATCAATGATGGAAACAATTTCTACTTGTGTATCAATAGTTACATCAATAGCAGGAGGTGTGATGATGAGAGTAGGCTCAACCTCAATACTCTGATACTTAACATCAATAACTGTATTGATGTCTGGGACCAACTTAGACCCGATATCGAGCAAGAACCATGATGTGATAGAGAAGTTAGATGAAATCCTAGGCTCAAGGAATAAATCGGTCCTAGATTCAACTACCTTATCAGAAGCACGGAAAATATCATATCCCCTTGTAATATAAACTCTAGGAGGAGCAGTATATCCACTACCTCTACTAGTTAATACAACATCAATGACTTCACCACGGTCCATAATGACATGCCCAGTCGCACCACCACCAGTTACAGGACCAGTAATGTTGCCATATTCATCTCTTGGTGGTTGTGGGACAAAAACTAGTTTTGGTGTTTCTGTATACCCAAAAGCATTTGGTTGAATGTTTAAAGGATTTGTTACAATTGTTGATTGGTTTGGATTGATAGTATTGATGTATTCTCCAGAACGAAGCATCACTCTATTAGTGTAATTTAAGAATACTAATCCGTTTCTTGTGCTTATAACTTTGGGAATGATGATACCATCAGAGACTGCAAATGCATACTCTTCATAGTTTCTTTGATTCCACGTAATAGATGCAACTTTACTGTCATCTAGTTGTGCTAATACACTGAGACCAATACCAGCAATTTGACCGTTATAGTCAGTGACCCCAACTTGTGCCCAGTGATTGTCTTTGACTAAATCTTCTCTTCTATGACCTAGTTTTTTAAGAATTTCTGGGATAAGAAGCACTTCACGATATTCATCCTCACCATCAACCTTAATTTTGTCACCAACGTTAATGTTATTCTTATATGCAGGTGTCAACTCAGTGTTAAACATCCATCCTGCCTTAGTTTTAAATACTAACTCATTTCTTTCATCATCTTCTTTGTAGTCAGTAAAAGATATAATTTCATCAGAATCAATAGTAAACTCAGTAACAGGATATTTGTAATTTGCTAATTTGATTGGGTATAATGGGTCAATCTTAGTATTTTGCTGCTTAAAGATAATTCTTAATGTAGGATTACCTTGACCATCAGTGCTAGCAAATGCATTGAGGATTTCGCCAACAGTAAACCACTCACCAATTGAGTTTCCTTGATATACAGTATTATATTGAGATAACTGCTCATTACTAATAAATGCATCAGATAGTAAATCTACCGTATTGAAAAATTTATTACTCTCGAAATTGTAGAAAGTTAATTTTCTTTCCGTTTCACGACCAAAGACATACAGGATGTTAATTTGTTGTCCTGGTCTTGGAGGTTCTGCAAATGTAATAGTTGACCCCGTAACACTATATGCACGGTTTCTGATTTGCAACACACCTTCAATAAACACCAGAATAGTCCTGTCATTATTAACAGTAACTGTTTGTTTGCCAAGTACAGTCCTCATAATAAAAGGACCTTTCTTAACACCATTATATAAATCAGTTTCTAGATAGATTCGCTCATAACTACTAATACTATATGCAAAGAATCTAGTATAGTTTACATCATCAAGTCTCCTAGGAGCATCAATGAATACAATGGCATTAGGTGTGACAGTCCTATCAATATAGTAAGCAGCAAATGCAGGAATTAAGGGGGTCATCTTGTTTTCCTGGATAACACCATCTAAAGAAACTAGTAAGTTTTCTTTAGCGTCTAAAATAACATTTGTGCCATCATCGTAATATAATGGGAATCTAGTAGTTATTCCATCAAACTGCTCTTGAATATTTTTAATTTTTCTGAAATATTGATTATTGAGAGCATCATTCTTAAATCTGATTAATCTGCCAATAAATTTCTGTGGCTCGATATCCTGATTATTTGCTCTTCTTGGTCCAAGAGGTGCAATAGCAAATGTAATAGAAGACCCAGATATAGTGTATGCTACACCAGGTTCTTGCATAACACCATCCATAGTTATGAATAAATTCTGAATATTTGCTACATTGAGAATGCCAGACCCAGGTAAGACCATGTTAAATGTCCTGGTGCCAACAATATTACCCGCTTCGTCGAAATCCCCATCAAATGGTTGCTGCAATTCAAACTGATACGAAAGTAACTCAGTAGTATCGACACCAGATACTAATACGCTACCTTTGCCTCGCTTAACGTTAGTATCACTGACAGTGATAGTAGATTGTGTGAATTGCTGTCTAGTGCTTTGAATAGTAACCTTATTTTTTTCAGGGTCCCATAGATTAATAACACTAATATTTTGAATAGATTTTTGAGATGCTGGCATCTCTATAGTTGCTGTCCCTTCGATAGCAACTTCGCCAAACATCTTGAATCCAGCTGGATGGACAGTCTGCTTGACTAGTTTTTTCCAGATGTTGATGGGACTCTTAGATTTTACAACATAGGAGTAATCTTGATAGAAGTAAGAATCTGCTAACTTTTGTGTGTATGCAGAAGGTTGTCCTCTATTAGTATCAAAATACCCTGCATTGTCAAAATATGACTTAATGTCAGTATTGAATAATGTGAAATATACGTTTGTTACATCTGCGCTTTTGTTTAACAAAGTACCAGTAACAGGAAGACCAGATTTAAATTCTCCAATGACGTTCTTAACTTTTAAGAAGTTTTTTCTTGGGTCGTAACCATCTTTTGCTAATTGTCCTTCAGCAATTAAGAATCCACCTTCATACTGCTTGACAATTTCACCATTTAAGAAATTTTTCTCATCTAGATTTGTTACTTGTAAAATTTGGTGAGATGTGAATAAAGAAGATACCGTGGTGTCATTATAATACGAAGTGCCATTATATGTAACCTTAACATTACTCGGGGTCCCAATAGTTTTGCTGCCATAGAAAACATCGACATCAGTTTCAACAACGTAAACTAGGGGAAGACTATTGAAAGTATAATCTTGCAATAGTTTAATCGCAACAATTTCACCACTAAGACCAACAACAATATCAAAATTTAGATAAACATCTTGACCATTGTCAACTACTGCAATTTTTGGTTTAGAATAACTTTTACCTGCGGTAGCAATGGATATAGAGATAATTTGATTAGAGTCAGTGTCATAATTTAGTAGTGGTTCGCAAATATTCTCTAATGCAGGTGCAATGCCAAAAACATTAGGAATTTTCTTATATTCCTTTCCTGTATTTACGATTCTGGTAGAATTTATTTCGCCACGAGCAAAAATAGATGTAGTTGTATATGTGAATGTGCCAGACCCATCATATGCAGGTTTGGAATCTAAATTATATGCAAATGACAGAGGTGAAACATAATTTACAGTTTTTTTACCCTGTAGTGGGTCATTAACCAAAGACAAGTAACTATCATCAGAAGTTGCTACACCTGCTTTGTCGAAGTAATAATAATTTGTAAAATCAATCTGTTTTTTATCGGTGTAAGTATTTGTTGGAGATGCATCCCCAAAACCAAATTTGACCGAGACAAACGATGTATTCTCATCACCTGTGCCAGGGACTAAATTACCTTTGATTGCCTCTGTGGTAATAATATTTTTATTTCTACTTGGAGAGAATTCCAAGAAAGACCCACCCATTGAAGGGTCACTTGTGACAAACTTGTAACGATAGTATTTCTGGACAGCAATAATTGGATTGGGAGTCCATGGACCAGAATTGTTGTCTTCAGAGAATTCAAACTTAAATGCTGGCGCAGAAACTACAGTATCAACAACAACTTGCTTAGAAGGAGCACCATCATCAGTAAAAGATGAATTAAATGTAATTGCTTCGATGGAAGTTAACGATTGGTCCAAATTATAGATAACTGTTAGCTCTTGTTTGTCTGCATCGTAATATTTTATAAATGGGCTGCTACTATTGCCCCCAATTTGGTTGCCTTCAATAAACTTATACTGACCAGTAGCAAATATTACTGTATTGCCATTAAAATGATTAGTTTTAGTGGTATTTTCTACACCTCGCAATACCGTTAAGTTATTCCCAGAAATAGAAGTTACTTTTAACTTTTCTTTGTTAATTTTTAAAATATCATCAACCGAAATGTCAGACGCATCAACTACTTTAACTACAGTATCATTAATACCTAATCCAACATGTCCAACTTCAACATAAAGATATGACTGACTCAAAGACCCAGCAAATCTACTTAAATCACTGTCATCTACGACAAGGATATCACCAATTTGATATCCTGTGCCTTTATCAGTAATAGAAACGTTTACTACAGTATTGTTAGTTACTGTAATAGTTGCTTTAGCATTACCATCTGCACCAGGGACACCAACAAATGCGGTTGATGCGTCAACAATAAATCCAGAAGCATTTCGTGTGCGAGTCTGGTCTGCAAAAATTAACTCTACATCTTGATAAACACCATCAGTATAATCTGCGCCACCATTCAATAGTTTTGTTACACCAATACCAGTATCTGCAATAGTAGTATTGATTTGTGGAGCGAATAATTTTACCGTTTGATAAATTCTACGTCTTACATGATAATCTGTGGTGGTTTGTGAGTCATCAGGAATAATATCTACTGTTACTCCATCACCTAAAGTTACATTATGCTCATCACTAGTAGTTACGAGACCAATATTATCGTTTAATTCAAAAATCTCTACATTTTTACTCAATTCGTCAACTTGTGAAACACGAGCACCTACAGTATCATCAATATTGGCACTACGAAGATAGAAATCATTAGATGTGATAAAGTCTCCATCATCGACTCTTACTTTTACAGTGTTGCCAGCAATGACTCTTTCTAGAATGAGACCTCTACCAATTTCACTAGTAGCGACAACACCAAATGAAGATACAGTATCAAGAGATAAAGCAGCACCACCAGAAGTTGCTGCTAGTTGAAAACTATTAGCAGTTGAATTAATTACATAGTAAATTGTATCTTCTGTAATGCCGCTTGCTGTTTGTGGAAATGTAATACCATCACCATCTGTGAATGGATTTGATGCTACACGGAGTGTATCGTTAGTAATAGACAATACAGTGACTTCACTGCCGTTTGTAAAACGAATGACAGTATTTTCAGTATAGAATGACTCTGTATCGACGATTAGATTTAAAATTCTTAAATTAGAATTTAATTTGTTTGCAGTATCAAATGCACCAGAGACATTTCTCAAAACAAAATCATTTGATGACAAAACATCACCTACAACTTCACCATTGGCATTTGTGCCTTCTTGTGTGATGATTGACTTGTCAAAGAAGTAAACAGGATTTTTTGATGTAATTTTTACTGCCTTTGTCTCAGTAGACTCAATAGAAGAAATGCTTTTACCTTTGAGTGAGGCAACATCAGACACCAACCCACTTCCGCCAGTATTTCTATTGTCAACAAAGACTCTATTGCCAACCGCAAAGTTAGCAGGAGAAGATTCAACTAGACTGGAGGTAACTGTACCTTCTCTTGTGGTTTCAATGACAGCAGAAGATGCGATGCCATTATTTGGTGTGATTGTAGTTTTTAAACGTCTTGCTTTTGATGGGACGTTAAGTTGATTGATAGTAGAGTTATAATTAGACTCGACTGGGATAGAATAGAATCTTTCACCTAAGATATATGGAAATACAGGGATGTTACCTGCACTCACAGTGATAAAGTAAGCATATACTCCATTTGGGTAGTCTGGTGTTACACAGTAACGACCATTATTCTCATCTAGACTACCAAAACGATGCTGATAGTAATAATCAGCAATAAATGACCCCAATGGATAAGTTGCTACATCTGGACCATCAGAATCGCGTCTATTCTTGATTCTCCAACTGGTTAGCATTCTATCAATGCCAGAGGTTGGGTCTAGAGGGTCATTGTAACCATATGGACCATAAATTGGATTTCCATCATATGCATATCCAATAATTGGAGAATGGACGCTAGGATTAGTGTCACCGAGGTCTGTCCTTAGTTGTTGTGGGTTTCCTAGGTGTGCATAACCATATCCAAAGGATTTTGTGAAATTCTCAAACAATGCGCCGTTTTCTGCGTCCTTTGTTGTGACTTCAAAGCGATTCTTCTTCCAACGCTTCACAGAAGCAGTAGCTTCGGCACCTTTACCGACAGCAACGACTTCTACAGTCACATTTGCCTGTGTATAGAATTTACCTTCGGCAATTTTGTTAAATCCGATTAGTTTACCTTCATTGGATACGATAGCAGTGTATTCCGCTAATCTACCGCTTCCAAGAGAGTCTCTAATGATGATTAGAGGTGGTGATGAGTAATATTCACCTGGGTCAACAATTGTGAGTTGAGTTACCTTGTCTTTAGTGACCGTTGCCGTAACAATTGCGTTGCGACCAGAAGTAACAGTAACTGCTGGGTTGGAATTGTAGTTTTGACCAGGACTTACAACATCAATACGCTCAACAACCTCACCAGCGAGAATTGCTTTGCCGACTGCTTCTTTATCACCATCAATTAACACAAAAGGTGCTGCTTTGTATCCACTGCCCTTTTCAGTGACCGTAAAACTCTCTACACCACCGAATACAACGTCATTTGCATCATAATCCTTATAACCATAAGCAACAACGCCATTTAAGAAGATACCAATGTCTCTAGTTGGCGTTGGATACAATTCTGTGTTTCTAATTGACTCTTTACGAATCAATTTGAGGAATTTTTGGTCTCTTGGTGCTAAATTAGCAAAAGTGCCAATACTATAAGAGGGAAGACCTGAAGAAGCAATGTAATAGTATTGCTCATCCTCATAAATTGCTTGGACATCAGTTAATACCTCACTCAATCCTGAAATGGAGCTCTTGGAGATGGTATCGTTGACTTTCCATCTCACATCAGATTGTGACTTGTCATAAATGACGGTATTTCTTGTTTCAAAACCAGAATCACTGATTTGGACTTCATCACCCTCAGTAGAATATGGATTTGCAGCAGAAACATTAAGATTGTATAGAATGCCGTAGCAAACAAATCTTACAGTGTACTCTACACCATTTTCTTCATAGGTAGCACTAAGATTTGCATAGTTATATACTGGAGTGTTGACTGGATAGTCACCATTTCCATTTCTGCCTTCGATTACAAACTGGTTGACGTTTTTATCTTTGTAAGTAAACGTTTCTCCACCGATTTCAATCTTACCTTTTTCGGATTTCCACCCAGTAGTTGAAAATACATCAATTCTACTACCAGTGTTTACAGCAGGTAATAATCTACTAGTCAAAAATGATTTTTGTGCTACATCAAACTCTCCAACAATTGTTTCTGGTGCTAAAGCAACTTCATAAATGCTTTCGCCATCAAAATTGCCTAGAAAGTTGACATTATCAATAGTTGCAAACGCATTGCCGATATTAGGATTAAATGTGTCCTCTTCTTGACGCAAAATTTGACCGATTGCTTTATTTGCATCCCCAGACAAGACTTTTACTCTAAGAGCAAACTTGTTAATCCAATCAGAGGTAGATGCTTTAAGTGTATTTTCCTTGGGGTAATAAATCGAAGGAATATCCTCAGCATCTTGAGCAACAATGGAGTTGAAGATAAACTTGATTGATTGGTCTGTGCCCTTTGCTCTATAAAACTGTTTAATGTTTTTGATTAGAGTCCTTTTGTCAACTTCTGGTTTAAGTGACTCTTCTGGGAAGGATGCTAGGTATTGCGTTTCGTAATTTTTAACAAACGCATATAAAAATAAGTTACTGATGTTATAAGCAGTTGCACCACTTAAATGCTCCTCACCATTTCCATAGTCACCTTGAGTCCAGGTAGACTCATGATATAAATCGCCAAGTTTTGTAGTGCCAGAAACGTTTCGGATACAATTTTCTAGAGTAGTGTCAGTTTTAGACTCATAGAAGATGACTTCATCGTCAATTAAGACATATCCATTATTTTTAGGGAAAGAGTCTGATACTGCGATCGCAATAGTAGTATCATTAGCGGATACATTTGCAGTACATAAAGTAAATTCAGATAGTAGACCTTTCTCGTAGGTGTCAATATCTGAATATTGAGTTAGATTTTGAATGATGTCAAGAGGTTGTCCTCTTAATTCAAGCTGCTCATAGTATTTCTGCAAGAATGCAGAAAACTTTGGATATTCAGCAGAAATAAAGTCAGGTAATTGCTTATCGACTAATGCAGAAATTCTTCTCTTAATTGCAGCCATTACTTACTCTTGAATAATAGTGAATTTACTCTTGGTGATGTCCACATCGAGGAACATCTCTCTAGCGGAAACGATATCATTCTGTGCAGGTAGAGCACGAATTTCAATCTTGTCATCATTAAAACTGCCTTTAATGATAATCAAGTCATACATTCTCAATTCCCCAGTCCCATAATCAATATCGCCAAGCTTGGCGTTTAGGACTTGCTTATCACCTGTTACACTATCTAATTTATACAAGACCAATACACCCTTTCTGTCTTCAATATACACTGTGTCTAGAGGATATTCTCTAACTGTGAATCCTGTACTACGAATAGTTGGCTCATCATCAGACACAACTGGATTCTTGAAACAAATTTCATAATAGAATTTTGAATTGAGAGCAGGATAAAAGTCTTTCCTCATCTCGATGCTAGTCAAATTGGACATAACCGATGTATCAGCATCATCAATTACACCAGTAAACTTACTGTAACGATATTTTCCATTGAATTTTTCAGTATCCGACAACTCAATGTAGTCTTCGATGTTTTTGATTACCATCGATTTGATTTTATCTGACTTATAAGTCGTTAAATTAGTGTCATAATAAATTTTTGCGTCCATCTCAACGTATAGAATCGACGGATTGACGATTTTTGGAGTTACAGAAGCAACACTATACTTTTTTAACTTAGTTTCTAGGTCTTTTTTGGTGTAAGACGTAAGTGCAGTCGCATATTTTGGTTTTATGACGATTTTTACGACGCCATATTCAGGTGGACTGTCTTCTTCACCACCAAATGCAGTAATATCAGCAACAGATGGGTATAAATTCCTTACAATTGCTTTATAATCTTCTGCTGTTACTGCTCTATCTTGAGTAGCGTAGTTTTTAGCAGCATTAAACTTGATTCTGTCTAGACTTTCAGAGTTTTCACCACCTGCGGATGCCTCAACAGTGGTTAAACTCGTTACAGTAATAGAAACGGCATTGAGATTTTGATTTGTTACAGATGGGTCTTCTAATACTCCATTGAAAGAGAAGACCTTAGCACCATTAGTAACAGGTCCAGAGGTAGTAAGATAAGAAATTTCGACATATTCACCATTCTCTAACTTCCTACCGAAGACACCATCACCAAATTGAATCTCATAATTCTCATCTTCAATCTCAGTTAAGAAGAAAACCTTACTCTGTGGGTCTACATTAAGAATATTTTCTGCATAGTCATACAATTCAAAGGCAGATGACTGAGCAGATTGAAATACTTTTACACGAATTGATGTAGTGTCAGTGTTTAAATTGCTAATTAGAAATCTTTGGTTACGAAGAGTGCTATTGACGGTATGATAGTCCGTGACAATATTACCAGAGAAGATTTCTACATTCTCCATAACAGCAATGCCATTATTAACTGGCACTCTAACATCATCTAATACACTGTATTGATATACGGTATTATCGAATAATGCGGTGAATGCCTTGCCACGTCGTAGCAACGCTGTTGCAGGGGCATTTGGAGAGGTATAAGAGAGCGTTGAGGTCACTACTGCTCTCGACGCTGTTGCTGATTTTGGACGATATCCAAGTTGTTTGGCAAGTGCTACTACATTATCACGTAGAGTAGCAGAATCCAAAAACATTTCATTCACCACCATGTTGGTGTTGAATGCTGTATAATAAGTATTATATGCTAATACATCAATAAGTTGTGCTAATGCACTACCTTCAAAGTCATAATCAGTAAAATCTGTCTGCGACCTCATGTATTCCTTGAGGGCAGTCTTAATGTTACCGAAGTCTAATTGGTTTAACTGAGAGTAAGGCATCGATTATCTCGTTCTTTCTAGAAGAAGTTCCGTTGTCAATGGACCCGAGTCAAGCTCTCTGCCTATGATTTCATACTCAATCTGAATTTCGTATGCATTGCTATCAAAGTTGGGGGTAGTTACCACATCAACTAGACGCACACGACGCTCATATCGGTCAACTAATATATAAATTTCATCAGTGATGGTAGCAGCTGTTGCAAAATCGAGAATGTCAAATAACAATTCAGGAATCCTGCTACCAATCAATGGTTGGAAAGGTCTCTCTCCTCTCCTAGTCATAACTAAATTCTGCAGCGCAATCTTAATAGCGTTCTCATCCTTCGCTACCAGTACATCATCAGTGTTGGGATGCTTACCAAAAGTAACCATCACATCTTTAAATGTCTGAAAGGTGGGCATAAAGACACCACTACGAGTCAAAAGTATTTATCACAGTTACTGACGGAGTTTCGCGGTTATGTCGGAGTCGCGCTCCTCAGAGTCCTTAGATGCCTTTGCAAGATACTGGTCTGCTTTAGTATCAGTAATTAACACTACAGTGCCAAATTGCTCCTCCATCATCGAAGGAATGTGGTCAGGTACGTGATTAGTCGCCATTGTTTTTCTCCTTTTTGATTAATTCGTAGTCATCTTCAAGCACTTCCCGCAAGAAGGCATCACTCCAGTAGTCGTAATATGGGGTATTGCCCAGTTTCTCACGCATTTTCCGCAACTTATCTCTGTCTTGCATCAGAATTAAGTTGTAGAGCCCGTTGTTGGTCTGTATTTCCCCAATATACGATGGTTTTTCCGCAGCATCCTCTAAGAATATCCAACCAGGGTAGATAGCATTCAAAGATTCACACCACTCCTCAACATCTATAGGGTCTAATTCACGCTCAACAACAAAAATAACGACATCAAAACCTTTCATGGGCTCGATGTCGTTAACTGGACACTCAATAATTTTATAACTTGCTCCAGAGGAATAGGGACAGATTGCAAAACCTCCTATTTCTGGACGTAATAACGCTAGTCTGCGAATCCAGTCCCTAACATGCGCCTCGTCGTACATTACCGCCCTTGTCCTCTATAACGCTTTTTAGCGTTGTTACGTGATGTAGCACTGGTCTTCGTATTTACTGACCGTCCTTGACGAGTCATTTTAGGTTTTGCTTGGATGTAACCGTTATTAGTGAAACTCGACATCTTTGCCATGGTGTTACCTCTGTATCAACTCATTTATTATAGCACAGAATCAAGGACCTGCAAATACATTCAGAGACCCGCCTGTGACACTTCCTAGGTCGGCAGAGTCTCCTACTCTCGCCATTGGTTTCCCATTGACTCTAACAGTCGCACTACCCACATTAACCTTCTGCCCAGGGTGTGGGATACACTTAGGGTCGGTCCCAGAAGGATTTGTAATCGTATGGGTAGAAATATCTGCACCCTGAAAGGTAGCACTACGCCCATTCACAAAAACATTGTTACTACCTACAACAATAGTTGCTGTGGTATCACAACCATGCCCAGTGCTAATAGTATCATTAACCCTGGCACATCTTCCCATTACTTCTGTGCATCTTCGATAGTATTTAGTCTCTCGTGCAGTGAATCCAATACCTTATCTAACTTCTTATAATCTTCACCAGGTGGTCGATAACGTATCGTGAAATCAGATGGCACTCTCTTCATTCGACTCTCCAACCTCTCTATCCGAGAAGATAGTGAGTCCATCTGCGTTAATAGTTTCAGTACGCTGTCCTTCAGATCCATATCCATAATCATTACCACCGAAACTACTCTTGTCTTCAAATACTACTTTACCATCTTCAATCCTTTCGATAACAATATTATCGCCAGGATCTTGTAGTCCAGAATACCACTTGTCTGCTGCGTCTAACATATAGTCAGCAACCGAGTCGATATCATCAAACATTAAATCTTCAATTACCTTACCGTCTTTTCCAACGATATTAAATTTGAATTCAGACATCTGCTTTCTTTAATAAAATAGAATCATCATTATATTCCCATTGTAGCACATCGCCTATAGACCAGTCAAGACTATCTAAAATCTCGTCTGGAATTGGCACAATCAATTCATCAGTTTCGTCATCATACTGAATGTGGCTAATACATTTCATACGGCATCCTCTACTGCTTGGTTAGTCTCGAAGTCAGGTGCTACAATTTCACAATCCATAGTAACTTCTTTCTTTGCTTCAGTGGCTCTGGTCTTTGCTGTGTAAACTTTTGCTTTGCTCTTAAGTTGTGCCCAGGTGCCATCCTCGGTATAATATACCTTTCCTCCTTGAAGGTTGGAAGGACTGTCTGCTCTTAGAATGTAATCTGCCATCTTAGGTAAATGTAATAAACTCTTTTGGGGTATTATGTTTTGGAAGTCTCGGAGACTCCTCTGCAGCATTACGAAGTCTAATCATATCTGCTGCCCTATTTAGTGCTGCAGAGACTTCAATACGCCTTTCTTTCATTGCAAAACCTTTACACATTTTTTCGCAATCTCCTCTCTCAAATTGAGCTGTGGCCGTAAGAAGT
>Ga0181379_1000329_pt1 | contig 24007 bp, 21 predicted proteins | sample 2SPOviralmetaG_FD_130115 | JGI IMG/M metagenome (GOLD analysis project Ga0181379, IMG submission 130115) | Marine viral communities from the oligotrophic San Pedro Time Series (SPOT) site, San Pedro Channel, CA, USA - 2 SPOT_SRF_2009-07-10 | ecosystem: Environmental > Aquatic > Marine > Strait... | reverse complement strand
GGGAGCAGACACTGTCATGGACCTCTCTACCGGAAAAAACATTCATGAAACAAGAGCATGGATTATTAGAAACTCTCCAGTACCAATTGGTACGGTACCTATATATCAAGCTTTAGAGAAGGTTAATGGTATAGCAGAAAACCTTTCCTGGAGTGCTTTTGAAGAAACTCTCATCGAGCAAGCTGAACAGGGAGTAGATTATTTTACAATTCATGCTGGAGTTCTTTTGAGATATGTTCCAATGACTGCTAAACGTGTGACAGGCATTGTTTCAAGAGGAGGATCTATCTTGGCTAAGTGGTGCCTTTCTCATCATAAAGAAAATTTTCTTTACACTCATTTTGAAGATATTTGCAAGATTATGAAAAAATATGATGTTACTTTTTCACTAGGTGATGGACTTAGACCAGGTTCTATTGCTGATGCAAATGATGAAGCTCAATTTGGAGAGTTGAAAACCTTAGGCGAATTAACTTCTCTTGCTTGGCGGAACGATGTTCAAACAATGATTGAAGGTCCAGGCCATGTCCCTATGCAATTAATAAAAGAAAATATGGACAAACAACTTGATCAATGTGCCGAGGCTCCTTTCTATACTTTAGGGCCACTTACAACTGATATTGCTCCAGGCTATGATCACATTACTTCAGCTATCGGTGCTGCAATGATTGGATGGTATGGATGTGCAATGCTTTGTTATGTTACCCCAAAAGAACATCTAGGCTTACCCAATAAAGAAGATGTTAAAGAATGTCTTATGGCATATAGAATTGCTGCACATGCAGCAGACCTAGCTAAAGGTCATCCATCAGCACAAATAAGAGATAATGCTTTATCTCAAGCCAGATTTGAATTTAGGTGGGAAGATCAATTCAATCTTGGTATAGATCCAGAAAGAGCAAGAGAATTTCATGATGAAACCTTACCAAAGGATTCCGCAAAAGTTGCTCACTTTTGTTCAATGTGTGGCCCAAAATTTTGTTCGATGAAAATTTCTCAAGATGTGAGAGATTACGCTGCTAAACAAATCGAAGAACAAGAAGAAGCTATGAAAGAAAAAGCAAAAGAATTCCGTGAATCCGGAAGTAAAATTTATAGTAAAATCTAAATATGAAACAACAAGGTGATCAAGTCTCGGATGCAACTCTTCGTAAACTAGGTTCAGAAGGTATAGATTCAGTTAAATTAACTGAGTACAGTCAAAATAAAAAAATAGTCTTAATCGGAGTACCAGGCGCCTATACCCCAACCTGCTCAGTAAACCATGTTCCTGGTTTTCTTGATAAATCAATAGAAATCTTATCAAAAGGCGTTGATGAAATAATTTGCATATCTGTGACTAATCCTTGGGTAATGACTGCCTGGGGAAAAGATCTAAATGTTGAAGGTAAGATAACAATGCTTTCTGATGGAAACTGTGAATTTACTGAAAGCATGGGTCTTGTAATGGACGGAAGTGGCTTTGGACTTGGCAAAGTATCATCAAGATACGCTGCTATTATTGATAACGGAATTATCTCTTGTCTGCTTGCTGAAAAAGGCGGGGCTTTTGAGGTAAGTAGTGCGGAAAAAATTCTAGAAAACCTATAAAGATTGGCTAATCGAGACTATACATCTGAATCCATTGAGGTGCTTTCGGGACTTGAGCCCGTTAGAAAAAGACCTGGAATGTATACCGATACTTCCAGTCCAAATCATCTTGTCATGGAAGTCATCGACAATAGTGTCGACGAAGCTCTAGCCGGACATGCTAAAGAAATAGCCGTCATTTTAAATAAAGATTTCTCAGTATCAGTAGAGGATGATGGTCGAGGAATGCCGGTTGACATTCACCCGGAAGAAAAAGTGCCCGGTGTAGAACTTATTTTCTCAAGACTTCATGCTGGAGCAAAGTTTTCGAATAAAGATTACGTATTTTCAGGAGGTTTGCATGGCGTTGGTGTTTCAGTCGTGAATGCTTTATCAACTTATTTAAACGCAGAAATTAAAAGAGATGGAAAAAAATATGAAATTGGATTTAAAAACAGCATCAAGAAAAAAGAGTTAAAAGTTATTGATAATGTTGGGCAAAGAAATTCAGGAACCAAGATATTATTCAAAGCAGATTCATCTTTTTTTGATACTGAAAAAATTTCAGGAAAGTTTCTTTCAAATTCTTTAAAAGCCAAAGCAGTTTTATGCCCTGGACTAAAAATAAAATTTAAAGACGATGTAAATGGAACAAAAGAAGAATGGTGTTTCGTAGATGGATTAGGCAACTACCTGATTAGTGCCCTTGCTGAGGGAGACTACCTACCTGAAGAACCAATATTAGGTGATTTTGAGGATGAAGAAAATTCATTGGCCTGGGCAGTTACTTGGGAATTAAGAGAACAAGAAAGCGTTACAGAAAGCTATGTAAACCTTATACCAACTATTCAAGGCGGCACACATGTTGCTGGAATGCGTAGCGGCATTACAGATGCTATTAAAGAATTTTGTGATTATAGAAACTTGATACCAAAAGGAATAAAAATTACGGCTGATGATGTGTGGAAAAATGCGTCGTATATTCTTTCAGCGAAATTGAAAGACCCACAATTTTCTGGACAAACCAAAGAAAAACTTTCATCAAAAGAATTTCAATCTATTGCAGCTAACATCACGAGAGATGCTTTCGAAATTTGGATAAATAAAGAAACCGAATTAGCCGAAAGAATTGCAAACATATCAATAGAAAATGCCCAAAAAAGAGTAAGAGAAAGTAAAACTATAGAAAGAAAAAAAATAACTAAAGGAATAACTTTGCCAGGTAAATTATCTGACTGTGTTTCGTCTAATTACGAAGAAACAGAATTATTTTTAGTTGAAGGAGACTCAGCAGGAGGCTCAGCAAAACAAGCAAGAGACAGAAACTTTCAAGCTGTAATGGCTTTGAAGGGAAAAATTTTAAATACTTGGGAAGTAGATACAGATGCAGTAACTCAGTCTCAAGAAGTAAAAGATATAGCAATGGCAATTGGTCTTCAACCAGGCTGCAGAGTTTTAGACGGTTTGCGCTATGGAAAGATCTGTATCTTAGCTGATGCGGATTCTGATGGAGCTCATATTGCAACGTTAATCTGCGCCCTTTTTCTTAAGCATTTTAGACCTCTAGTAGAAGCTGGAAGAGTTTATGTTGCTCAACCTCCTTTATTCAGAATTGATCAAGGAAAAGATATTTACTATGCCTTGGATGAAAGCGAAAAGGAAAGTATCGTCAAAAAATTATCAACCCAAAATAAAAAAACCAAAGTTGAAATTCAGAGATTTAAAGGTTTAGGAGAAATGAATCCTTCTCAATTAAAAGAAACAACAATGTCTTTAGATGTAAGAAAGTTAATTCAACTTAAGTTAGAAAAGGGAAATAGTTCTACCTCAATGTTTAATATGCTGCTTTCAAAAAAAAGAGCTGCAGATAGAAAAACTTGGTTGGAAAGTAAAGGAAATTTAGCAAACATTAATGAGTAAAGAAAAAAGTTTGAGTATTGGTGGATATGCCGAAAAGGCTTATCTAGATTACTCAATGTATGTAATTCTAGATAGAGCTCTTCCCTTTATTGGCGATGGTCTCAAACCAGTCCAAAGAAGAATTATCTACGCAATGTCTGAAATAGGTCTGAAATCAACTTCAAAATTTAAAAAGAGCGCAAGAACAGTAGGCGAGGTTGTTGGAAAATTTCACCCGCATGGGGATAGCGCAGCTTATGAAGCAATGGTCTTAATGGCCCAAAGTTTTTCTACTAGATACCCTTTAATTGAAGGACAAGGAAACTGGGGTTCATTAGATGATCCAAAGAGCTTTGCAGCAGTAAGATATACAGAGTGTCGGCTTTCAGCTTATGCTCAGGTTTTGCTTTCAGAATTGTCGCAAGGCACTGTAGATTGGGGGCCAAACTTTGATGGTACTTTAATCGAACCTAGATTTCTATCAGCAAGAATCCCAAATGTCCTTCTCAATGGTGCCTCAGGGATAGCTGTAGGCATGGCAACAGATATTCCTCCTCATAATTCAACCGAAGTAATTAACGCAACTATTGCTTTGTTAGATTCGCCAAAACTTTCTACAAAAGAGCTTTTAAAATTTATTCCTGCCCCAGACTTTCCAACTAAGGCAGACATAATTTCAACGAAAGAAGAAATTTTAGAAATGTATGAAACTGGAAGGGGCGCAATAAAGCTGAGAGCAACCTATGAACTTGAAGATGGAGAGATTGTCATTACTGCTCTTCCTTATCAAGTGTCTACAACTAGAATTTTAGAACAAATTGCTGCTCAGATTGATTCAAAAAAAATGAATCTTATTGAAGATTTAAGAGACGAAAGCGATGGAGAAAATCCAGTAAGAATTATCGTCGTGCCTAGATCAAATAGAGTAGATAAGGAAGCATTGATGAGTCATCTGTTTGCAACAACTGATTTGCAGAAAAATGTAAGAGTTAATCTTAACGTAATAGGCTTGAGCGGAGGTCCAAAAGTTTTTGATCTAAAAGGAATTCTCAAAGAATGGATTTCCTTTAGAACTCAAACTGTCAAACGTCGATTACAACATAGATTAGACTGGCTAAACGATAGATTGCATATTTTAGAAGGCCTAATGATTGCCTATCTAAACTTAGATGAAGTTATCAAAATTATCAGAACTCAAGATAATCCAAAAAAAGAACTTATAAAGAAATTTAAGCTTACCGAAATCCAAGCAAACGCAATTTTAGATATTAGATTACGCCAATTGGCGAAGCTTGAGGAAGAAATTATTATCTCTGAAAGAGATTCTTTAAAAGATGAAGCTAAGGAGATAGAAAAGATATTAAATTCACCTTCGCGTTTAAAAACTTTAATAAAAAAAGAGCTTAACGAAGATCAGGAAGAATTTGGTGATGAAAGAAACAGCGTCATAACCGAGGTTGCAGAGGCAAAAGCATTTGATGAAAAAGAATTAATTTCAAATGATCCAATGACAGTTGTTTTATCTGAAAAAGGCTGGATTAGAGCGGCAAAAGGTCATGAAGTAGAAGTAGAAGGATTGCAATATAGAGAAGGAGATTCTTATCTTTCATCTTCTTTGGCAAGAAATAGTCAAAATGCAGTAGTTCTGGATAATTATGGAAAGGCTTATACCTTGCCTATTCATCAGCTTCCTTCAGCAAGAGGTCAAGGAGATCCTGTTTCAGGAAAAATAAATGCTCAATCTGGGGCAACTTTTTCTGGAGTGATTGCAGGCTCAGAAGAAACTTTGGCCGTACTAGCTTCTAATTTAGGTTATGGTTTTGTAACAAAGTTAGGCGATTTGCAGACAAAAAATAAATCAGGCAAGGCTGCTTTAAATGCTAAAAATGCAAAACCAATTACACCAAAAATACTTTCAGCAATTGAACAAAATTATATCGCTTCAATTACTCAAGAGGGAAAGATGCTCGTAATCGAAGCATCTGAACTTCCTATCCTAGGTAAGGGTAAAGGAAACAAAATAATTTCTGTTGATAAAAAGAAATTTGAAGCAAAAGAAGACCAACTTCTTTTTTTAGTAACTTACAAAAAAGGGGACTCTTTAAAGTTATACAGTGGCAAGCAACACTTTGTTATCAAACCAAACGACCTTGAAAACTTTGTGGGTACAAGAGGCAGAAAGGGAAATTTCCTACCAAAAGGCTATAGAAAAGTTGAGAAGGTTGAGGTTATATCTGAGTAATTAAAGACAACCTTTAATTGCTTTTTCAAATCGTTTAAATCCTTCATCAATTTCTTTATCATTAATAATTAAAGAAGGCGCAATCCTAATAGTTTTTTCTCCTGCAGCTTGGACTAAAATTAGCCCTTTTTTATAAGAAGCTTCAAGAAAATCCTTAGTCTTAATTTTTTTAAAATCACAACAAATCCATAACCCTGCCGATCTTATATCTGTAAATAAATTATATTTTTTTGATAAGTTACTTAATTTTTCATGAAAAGTTATAGTCTTTTTCATAACGCCGTTAAGCACTTTTTGAGATGAAACAATTTCTACAACTTTTTTAGCAACTTCGCATGCTAAAGGATTTCCTCCAAAAGTACTTCCATGTGTTCCTGGTTGAAAAGCTTGAGAAATTTTCGTTGTTGCTAGAGTGGCTCCAATAGGAATTCCACCACCAAGCCCTTTTGCTAAAGTTGAAATATCTGGCTCGACTCCATAGCCCATATAAGCCATTAAAGTTCCGGTTCTACCAATCCCACTTTGCACTTCATCTAAAATTAGTAAACAGTCATTTTCATCTGCAAGCTTTCTTAAACCTGAGAGAAAAGGATTTTCTGCTCTAATTATTCCTGATTCACCCAGAATGGGTTCTACAAAAATTGCTGCTGTTTTTTTATTTAATATTTTTTTTACCGATCCTAGATTATTAAATTTCGCTCTTTTAAAACCTTTCAATAGTGGACCAAATCCTGTTTTTTGAAATTCAGAGTCTCCCGCAGTAATGTTGAGCATTGATCTTCCATGGAAAGCATTAGTAAAGACAATAATTTCGTGTTTTTCTGGCTTTCCTTGGTCGTAGAAATATTTTCTTGCTAATTTAATTGCAGCTTCATTAGCTTCATTTCCAGAATTAGAAAAAAATACTTTATCAGCAAAAGTTTCTTTAGTGAGCATTTCACTTAATTCTAGAGCAGGTTTGTTATATAAATAGTTACTGACGTGCCAAAGTTTAGATGCTTGATTTTTTAAAACTTTATTTAATGCCGGATGAGAATGGCCGAGACAAGTCACAGCAATTCCACCACCAAAATCAATGTAATCTTTTCCTTTTTCATCCCAAAGAACAGATTTTTTTCCTTTAACAGGAATAAACGATGCCGGCGCATAGTTCGGCATCAGGGAAGTTCTATTTATAGAATTAATCTTTGTCATTTTTGCTTTTGATAAATGAAAATATCATAATCTGATAGATTTTAAATATAAAAATTATATTATCGATGGTTATAACAGAACAAACTAATAATGGATATAGATTATCTTTGATGCCAAATAGTTCGATTTCCTGGCAGGGCAGTATGTTGTTTCTAATTCTAATTTCTTTGCCTATAACAATTATTGGCGTGACTTTTTTCTTTTATGGCGCGCCACTTATTCTCCCTTTTGCTGGTCTTGAAATCCTGATAGTAGGATCAGCTCTATATGTAGTTTTTAATAAAAGTTTAAAAAAAGAAGTAATTACCTTAACAAAAGAAAAACTAACCATTGAAAAAGGGAAATATAGACCTGACTCTATTTCAGAGTTTATAAGAGAATGGTCCTATGTCTTTGTTGAAAAACCAAGTCATCATTGGTATCCAATTAAAATAGTAATTTCTTCTCAAGGAGAAAAGATTGCAGTTGGAGATTTTCTTACCGAGGAAGAAAAAAAAGAGTTTGTTAGTAGTTTAGAAGAAATTATTAGCGAATACCGCGCAAACTAAATTATTTAGCTCTCTGATTGAATCTTCGGCCAATCATCGCTGATGCAATATTCACTTTTTGAACATCAATAGTTCCTCCAGCAATTCCCCAACCAAAAGAATCCCTGACGCGTCTTTCCATTTTATATTCTTTATTGAAACCATAACCACCCATTAACTGCATAGCGTTAGTGGTAACTTCTCTGGCAATTTCATTTGCAAAACATTTTGCAGTGCTAGATTCTAAGATGTCTGGTAAACCATTTGCTGCATTGAAAACAGCGCGGTGGATTAAAAGTCTTGAAGCCTCCACTCTAATTAACATATCAGCTAATTTAATCTGTACTGCCTGAAAATCTACTAGTTGTTTGCCAAATTGTTCCCTTTCTTGGACATATTCTTTTACATAGTCCAGTGCTGCAGCTGCTTGAGATAAAGCCATGGTTGCATTTCCACATCTTTCTAAATCGAAGGTTTCCATTAGTTTTTTAAAACCATCCTCAGGTTCTACTAGCAGATTATCAATAGGCACCTCAACGTTATCGAAATAGATATCTGCTGATGGAATACCTCGCCAGCCCATTAAGCTTTCACTATTTCCAAATGTGAGACCTGGCGTATCTATGTCAACAAAGACTGCTCCTATACCTTTTGCAGCAGGAGCATCTGACATTCTTGCATAAACGACATAGCCATCAGAATGACCGGCACCGGAGCACCATCTTTTATTACCGTTAATAACAATTTTGTCTTCTTTAATTTCTGCTTTAGTAGTTAAGTCAGTTAAGCCTGTACCCGCATTAGGTTCCGACATACTAACTGCGACAACCATTTCACCCTGACAGACTTTTGGAATAACTCTTCGTTTTAAGGCATCTGAACCAAAATGTTCAATTACTTTTACCGGACCAGCATTTGCCTCAAAAACTGGCCAACCAACCGCAGAAGATATTTTTCCAAATTCTTCTAAAATAATTATTGCATCTAAATTCGAAAGTCCTTGTCCGCCGTATTCCGTTGGAGTATTTACTCCTAGAAAACCTAATTTACCAATCTTTTTTAAAACATCTTTTGGAACAGGATTTGACGATTCTTCCATTTCATCAGCTAAATCTGTTAACTCATTTTGAGCAAATTCTCTTGCTACTTTTTGTAGTTCAAGCTGTTCTGAAGTAAGTTTAAAATCCATAATGAACAACAATTATACACATTGAGTTAAAATCATCATCATGACTTCACAAAATTTTTTGTGCCCACAGGGATACGAACCACTAAATCAAACTGAAAATCATATTGCCCACCTTGGACAAGGTTTTTATAAAAGAAATGAAGAGGGTAATTTAGTCATGGCTTTCTGGGTAAGACCTGAGAATGGAAATTCAGGCGGCGTAGCACATGGCGGAATGTTAATGAGCATTGCTGATTATTGTCTCTGTTCTGTTGCTATGGAGTCTAAGGAAAACTATGCAGCTACTATTAGCTTTCGGTCTGAATTTATTGCACCTGCAAAGGTAGGGGACTTGGTAGAAATATTTACAACTATTACCAAAGAAACAAGAAGCCTTGCTTTCGGCCAAGGTCAAATAAAAAGTGGAAATGAAGTGGTTTTTAGTTTTTCTGGAACTATTAAGAAAATCAAAAAGTAACTTTATTAAGTTTTTTCTTCACCTTTATATTTTTTAGTATAGCTATATCCGGTAATCCATTTACGTATACAGTATCAGCTTCACCTCTTATAAGAGGGCTTAAATATTTTCTTCCAGCTTGCGTTATCTTAAAACCATCCTTTGTGATAAATTTTTTAGGCATAGTTTTTTCGATGTTTGCCACATTTTTTAAAGAAACCATGGAAGTAGTCCATTTATATGGACTATCTTTTAATCTTTTTATTATAGGCATTACACCTGTCTCGCCCTTTAAAGCCAATTTTACTGCTTGGACTCCAACTTCATAAGCTTGTGTTAAGTCAGTTTTTGAAGCTAGATGTCTCGCAGAGCGTTGTAAATAGTCAGCTACTGCCCAATGATTTTTTAAACCAATTTTAGAAATCATCTCAGCTAGTACTGGAGCAACACCGCCTAATTGTTTGTGACCGAAGGCATCAGTCAATCCAGAATCAGCAAGGAATTTACCATCTTTCGTTCTTGTTCCTTCTGAAGCAACAATTACACAATATCCGTTATTCTTGATGGCGCTCTTTACTTTATTAATAAATTTTCTTTTTTCAAAAGGGATTTCTGGAAGCAAAATTATATGCGGAGGATCTTCTTTTTTATTTGATGCTAAACACGAAGCTGCAGCAATCCAACCTGCATGTCGACCCATAACCTCAAGGATAAAAACCTTTGTAGAAGTTTCCGCCATGCTTTTAACATCTAATCCGGCTTCCAAAGTTGAAGTTGCAACATATTTAGCTACTGATCCAAATCCTGGAGAACAATCTGTAAAAGGCAAATCATTATCTACTGTTTTTGGTATTCCAATACATTTAAGAGGGAAATTAAGCATTTTTGCCATCTCTGAGATTTTGTATGTTGTATCCTGACTATCTCCACCTCCATTATAAAAAAAGAAGCCAATGTCATGAGCGTTAAAAACTTCAAACAATCTTCGGTATTCTTTTTTTTGTTTAATTGGGTCTTTTAGCTTAAACCTACAAGAACCAAAGGCTCCTCCAGGAGTTTGCTTTAATTTAGAAATGTTTCCTTTTGATTCTTTTGAAGTATCTATTAAATCTTCATTAAGCGCACCTAAGATTCCATTTTGACCAGCTAGAACCTTGTTAATTTTTTTTGTTTTATTTACAGTTTCAATAACGCCGCATGCCGTAGCGTTTATAACAGCAGTTACGCCACCGGACTGAGCATAAAAGGCATTTTTAATTTTTGTCATTGAGGCAATATAACTGAAAAAAGGTTTCCTGTGAAAAGGATATAATCATTAGATGAAAATATATGTTTTAGGTATTTGTGGAACTTTTATGGGCGGTTTGGCCCAACTTGCTTCTGAAAAAGGCATAAAAGTTTCTGGATGTGATGAAAACGTATATCCCCCAATGGACCAAGTATTGCTTTCAAAGGGAATTCCTATAGACGAAGGATACAATCCTAATAATATTCCTAAGGATATAGACTTAGTTGTAGTAGGAAATGTCATAGCTCGTGGCAATCCAATGATTGAAGAAGTTCTCAATAAGAATATAGACTTCATTTCTGGTCCAGAGTTCTTATCTAAACATCTTTTGTCAAAACGACATGTGGTTGCAATTAGCGGTACGCATGGCAAAACTTCTGTATCTTCAATGGTTACAAAAGTTCTTCTAGATAACGATATTGATTGCGGTTACTTAATCGCTGGAAGAGCAAAAGATCTTGAATCAACTGCATCTTTGGGAACTCATGATTATTTCGTCATAGAAGCTGATGAATATGACACAGCATTTTTTGATAAAAGATCAAAGTTTATTCATTATCATCCTAAAACTTTGCTTATAAATAACTTAGAGTTTGATCACGCAGATATTTTTAGTAATTTAAGTGATATAAAAAAACAGTTTCATCATTTGCTTAGATTAATGTCATCAAGAGCTACTTTAATTTATCCAGAAGAAAACAAAAATATAAAAAGTGTTATGAAAATGGGTTTTTATAGTAATGCAATGCCTTTTTATACAAAATCTTCTAAAGGCTGGCACGCTAAAAAAAATACTCCTGATTCCTCACAGTTTGAAATTTATAATCACAAAAATAAAAAAGCTCTAATAGATTGGTCATCCATAGGCGAACATAGTTTGCAAAATGGCTTAGCTACTTACCTGGTATGTAAATCCTTAGGATTAAAGTCAAAGGAGATTGAAAAAGCTCTTTCTAAATTTAATGGGGTATCTAGAAGAATGGATTTAGTAGGCGATAAAAGTAGCGTAAAGGTTTACGACGATTTTGCACATCATCCAACTTCTATCAAATATACTTTAGAAGGCTTAAGAAAAAAGGTTGGCAAAGAAAAAATAATTTGTCTTTTAGAAATGAGATCAAATACTATGCTTTCCGGATATCACGATAAAAAAATTCCTAAAGCAGTCGAATCTGCTGATCAGGTTTATATATTTTCAAAAGATAAAAACCAAATAAATGCCATGCAAGCTTTTAGTAAAAACATTGAAGCTTGCTCAACTACACAGGAGTTTTTAAGAAAGCTATCAAGTTTAAGATTAAAAAATTGTCATTTAATTTGCTTATCAAATGGTTCTTTTGATGGAATTCATCAAGCAATTTTAGAAAGAATTTAGCTTAAATTAATCCAACTTCCATGAAATCCAAATGGCACTCTTTGAGGTAAAGAAATTTTAGCTAAAGGCTCATCAGAAAAGTTTTGTGCATCTAGAACAACAAAATCACTTAAATCAGTTTGTTTGTCATAAACAAAACCTACAACAAAGCCATCATCTTCAGACTTAGCATTTTTTTTAGGAATGAAGACAGGTTCCGCTGCTTGTTTCAAAGGACCAAAATCATGAGTAATTGTTTTTTTCTCATCGAAATCATGTTTAAAGTAATTATTTAATTTTCCATCATTTAACAAATATCCAAAACGATGTTTTTTACCATCATAATCAGGGTGAACTCTGGAGAACTCCATAGATCTATCGTCTAGCATTTCTTCAACACAAGTTTTTTTTAATGGATCTAAAATCCACCGAGTCAAATAAGGTTTATTTCCCATTGGTAGAGGGTTTTCAAAATCAAAAAGTCTCTCGTATCTACAAAAATCTAAAATTACCTGACCTTTTTCATCTTCATAAGAATTTACAATGTGAAAAAGAAATCCTGGATTGACTTCAATCCAAGTAATTTCGTCTGTTTTTTTGTTTTGTAGCCCAACCCGAGGTAAATGTTTTTCATTCCAAATGACAGGATAATCTCCACCAGTAGAATTTTTATCAGCTTCTCTTCTTCCTAAATTAAATGTTACTGGCAAATCAAACACTAAAACATAGTTTTTTGTAATGGCACAATCATGAACCATAGGTCTGCTAGGTAATTCAATAACATGGTCTTTTACTAATTTTCCATTTTTATCGATTGTTACATAGTGAACTTGGCCAAGACCATTAACATATTCTCCAAAGTCATAACTAATGGCATGCATTTCGCCAGTTTCTGAATCAATTTTTGGATGAGCAGTAAATCTTTTATTTTCCGCAGCAGGAAAAGGTTCTTCATCAAGAAAATTCATTTCCGAGTCTAATATGACAGGAGCAGATCCTCCTTCAACAAGAGCATAAATTTTTTCTCCATGACTTAAAACATGAGTATTAGGACCAAATCCTAGAGGCGAGGTTACATATTTATTTTTGTACCATAAAGCTTTTCCTTCATCCAACCTTATGCCATGTATCATGCCATCACCAAAAAATGGATGATAATTCTTGTGATTTATTGGTTCTTTCGGATTAGGTCCATTTCTGAGAAATAATCCTGTCAGTTCTTTAGGTAATTCTCCAGAGATATTGAGTTCGGTAGAAGATGATTCTTCTACTGGATACCAGTTTCCAGATAAAAATTTATTTTCGCTATCTCTTTTAGACATTTTTACTATCCTCTCTTAAGTTCATTGGATCTTTGTATACAGTATAAATCGTTATGACCAGAATTAATCCTATTAAAGCGTAGTTGAAATATTCTATGAATGCCACTCCTAAAAAATAACCAGTTAGAACGTACAAAGAAGTCCAAGTGGGAGCAGACAAAAAAGTTACTGGAAAAAAAATACTCTTTCTCATGCCTAAGGAACCTGCTGTAAAAGGAACTACACATCTTAAAGGCCCAATAAATCTTCCAAGCGCAACACTTAGAATTCCATACTTTTTCATAAATTTTTGAGCTTGTTTAACATATCGGTGGTAATCGTTTGGCACCCAGTCAAATAATTTATTTCCTACAAGTCTACCCAAGACAAAACTAGTTGAATCTCCAATAATCATACCCATAGTTGCGTAAAAAGTTATTTCAAAAGGGCTGATTCCTACGCTTGCAGCTAACGCTCCAATACCAGGAATAATAAGTAAAGCTGGAGTAAATAAACCTATAATAAAAAGAGACTCAATAAAAATCAGTACAAAAATGGTCCAGTTTACCCAGTCGGGATTAGTCTCTAGAAATAATAGTATTGAATCGAACATAGGCAGATAATTAAATTATTGCAATAATACAACACATGAGTACAAAAAAACCTCTTTCTGAGCTTGATTTAATTTGCAATCAAGCTCAACAAGCTAAGTTGGAATTGAGAAGGGCTTCTCAAAGCATAAAAGACGATGCTTTAAAGTATGGTGCAGAATACATTCTTAAAAATGTGAACAAATTAGTTGAAGCTAACGAAATTGATATGGAATTAGCAAGCAAAAAAGATCTTCAGACTTCTTTTGTAGATCGTCTTGAGCTAAACAAATCAAGAATTGATGGAATGATTGCAGGCTTAGACAAAGTTATCAATCTTGATGATCCAATTGGAAAAAAAGATAAGCCTCATATTTCGCCTTCTGGTTTTGAGGTATCAAAAATGAGGGTTCCTTTAGGAGTGATTGGTATCATTTATGAATCCCGACCAAATGTAACTGCCGATGCTTCTGCTTTATGTTTAAAGTCAGGAAATGCTTGTATTTTAAGGGGTGGTTCAGAAGCTAGTAATTCAAATAGAGTTATAGAAGAATGCATGCAATTAGGCTTGGAGAAGGCATCTTTGCCAAAGTTTTCTATTCAATTGATAAAAAATCAAGATAGAAAATTGGTTAATGAGATGATTAAGCGAGTGAATGAAATTGACCTATTGATTCCCAGAGGCGGCAAAAGTTTAATAAAAATAGTTTCCGAAGAAGCTAAAATTCCCGTCTTAAAACATTATGAAGGTATTTGTCACGTCTTTCTTGATAAAGATGCAGATTTAAAAAAAGCACTTGAGATAACTGTCAACGCGAAAACCTACAGATATGGAATATGTGGAACTATGGAAACACTTTTAGTTTCAGAGGATATAGCAAAAACAATCCTACCTAAATTAAAGATCGAATTAGACAGACTTAATGTTGAATTAAGAGGTTGTAATAATACTCAGAATTTTATTGAAACTAAATTAGCTAACGATAAGGATTGGATTACAGAATATCTTGCTCCTATTCTCGCAATTAAAATTGTAAAAAATCTAGAAGATGCCATATCTCATATAAATTCTTTTGGTTCGGGTCATACCGATTCAATTGTCTCTGAAAATTTATCAAGCGTAGAAAGATTTTTTAAAGAAGTAGACTCTTCTTCGGTTATGCATAATTTACCTACTTGTTTTGCAGATGGTTTTGAATATGGACTTGGAGCTGAGGTAGGAATATCTACAGATAAATTACACGCTAGAGGACCAGTCGGTTTAGAAGGTTTAACTAGTCAAAAATTTGTTATTAAAGGACAAGGACAACTTAGATCTTAATTAATGGAAGGAATCATAGGTATTTTTGGCGGAGCTTTTGATCCAATCCATAAAGGCCATGTAGAAGCAATAAGACATATTAATAATTTAAATCTTGTTCAAGAAATACAAATTATTCCTAACTATCAATCCCCTCATAACAAAAATATTCAAATTCATGAAAGCCATCGCCTTAAAATGATCGAACTAGCTTTTAAGAAATCCAAAAATATTTTTATAAATGATTTTGAAACGAAAAATAAGAAAACTTCATATACTTTAGATACTTTATTACATCTTAAAAATCTAGAAAAAAGAAAACACCTAACTTTAATTATTGGTTTTGATTCCTTATGTAATTTCACTTTATGGAATGAATGGAAAGAAATATTGTCGTTGGGCTCTTTGCTTGTGGTTGGAAGAACCACATCAAAAAAAGACAAAGTTGATGATAGATTATTAAATCGAATCATAGATTACAAAGAAGAGCTTTTTCTAGAAAATGGAAAAATTTATTTACTTGAAAATGACTTGGTAAATATTTCATCGTCAGAGGTTAGAAATAAAATTAAAATGGGTGAAAGTATTTCAGATTTAGTAAGTCATGAAGTCGAGGATTACATATCTAAAAAATCTTTATATAAAAATTAAATGCCAAAGAGTTCCAAAAAAATTATAAAAAACAGTTTAGAAGATTTAAAAGCTCAAAATACAACTTTTTTAGATATATCAAAGCTTAATTCTTTTACAGATAATCTCGTTATTACTTCAGGAACTTCATCTAGACATATGTCAGCTATTAAAGACAGACTCATTGAAGATCTAAAGAAAAATAAGATATCAATCTCTGGAGTAGAAGGGCAAGATTCAGCCGACTGGATTCTACTAGATTTAGGAGATTATGTAGTGAATATAATGTCTTTAGATTCTAGAAAGTTATATGACTTAGAAAGTCTTTGGGACCCTTCATTAAACTAAAATGAACTTGAATCAAAGGCAAAGCTTCAGGTCAGGGCAAGAATATGTAAGATCTTTATTATTTTTATCTCCTTTTATTCTGCTTTTTTTAATTTCTCTTTTTCAGGTATTTAATTTAACTATTATACAGGGAGATAAATATCAAACTATTGCCGAATCGAATAGAATTTATCAGAAAACCATTAATCCTGTGAGGGGCTTTATTTACGATCATCGTGGAGAGTTGTTGGTTGAAAATGTTGTTCAAAGAGATTTATATGTAACCCCAGCGTATATCGAAAATCCAAACAAAACTTTATTGACCTTATCAAATCTTCTCGATTTATCTTTTGAAGGGTTAGAATCAATTTACTTTTCTAGAGCTTTAAAAATAAAAAATTTCGATTCTTTTCCTTTAGTTAAATCTTTAAATGAGGAACAAATTGCAAAGGTAAAAGTAAATATAGAATTAATTTCAGGTGTTGAAGTTATTTCCTCGTTGAAAAGGTATGTCCTGCATGATCAAACACTTGCTCATATTATTGGGTATGTAGGAGATATTTCTCTGGTTGATATTCAGAATGATAATTCTTTATCTGAAATTAAAAATTCTCAAATTGGAAAAACTGGTATTGAAAAAGAATTTGATTCCATTTTAAGAGGCAAGCCTGGTTATCAAACACAAGAAAGAGATGTTAAGGGAAAATTAGTTAGAGTTTTAGACACAGAAGGAGCTAAGGATGGCAAGAATATTTATTTATCCATTGATAAATCCCTTCAAACTCACCTTTTTAAACTTTTCAAAGGAAGAAAGGGCGCATTGGTAGCTCTTGAGCCTAAAACTGGATTAGTTAGGGCATTAATTAGTTCTCCCTCTTATGATCCAAACATATTAAATTCAATAGTTGATTCAACTTTGGTAGAAAAGTTATTTGATAATCAAAATAGTCCTATTTTTAATAGAGCTATTTCTGGGCAATATCCACCAGCCTCAACACTAAAACCTTTTGTAGGCCTAGCTGCAATTGAGAATAAGGTTATAAGCTGGGAAAAAAAGATAAGAGATAATGGAAAATATTTTGTTGAAGGAGATCCGAGGCCATACAGGGGTTGGAAGGAAAACGGCCATGGAAACGTTGATCTAAGAAAGGCAATAATTGAATCATCAGATGTTTATTTTTATAACATTGCTTACGATTTGACCCTATCAGGAATTAAACCCATGTTAGAAAATTTCGGTTTTGGAAAAAAAACAGGCCTTACTCCTTTTGAATCCTCAGGTTTATTACCTGATAAAAAATGGAAATTAGGTTACAAGGGTGATTTTTGGTTCAAAGGAGATACTATAAACTTAGGCATAGGACAGGGATATATCTTATCTACGCCATTACAACTAGCTGTCGCTTATTCAGGTTTAGCTAATAAAGGAATAATTTATAAGCCCTTATTTATTCAGCCTTCTGATGAAAAAGCCTATAAACCAGAAAAGATTGCTCACATAAATTTATCAGATGAGGGTGGATGGGAAAAAATGGAAAAAGCATTAATTGATGTAATAGCTGCAAGAAATGGTACTGCACATAAAGTCTTCGATAAAAACTCAAAAGTAATTGCAGGAAAAACTGGTACCGCCCAAATTAAGAGTATCCTTCCAGGAAAAGAATATGATGCAATAAGGGAAAACCCATTATTAAGGGACCATGCGCTATTTGTAGGTTACGGGCCAGTAAATGATCCAAAATTAGCAGTAGCCGTTATCATAGAAAATGGTGAATCTGGTAGCGAAGTAGCAGCTCCAATCGTTCAATCAGCAATAAACTTTTATTCCAAATAAGAAAATGCAAAATAAACCTCTAAGTTTTTCTGTAGATATTAAATTAAGGAAAACTAACTCTAAAATAAACTTTGATTTTTCTATAATCTTAACGGTCATAGTTTTAAGTCTATTCGGCTTAGCAATGATTTATAGCGCAAGTGGATCCACTATGCTTCTTTATAAACAAGGAATATATTTTTTAATCGGAATGATGTTGATGTTTATAGCTGCTATTTCAAACTTCAGGAAAATGGAGCCTATTTATTTGAATGGAGTTTGGATAGGATTTTTCTTTTTAATTTTAGTTTTAATTTTACCTAATTCGGGAACTACAAATAGGTGGATAAATATAGGGTTTATTGGGTTTCAACCTTCAGAATTAATGCGTTTTTTATTACCTATTTCTGCAGCCGCCTATCTTTCAAGAAATCCTCAAATTAAATTTTCTGACTGGTTGGTAGTTGCAATAACTACTTTGATTGCATTTTTGCTTGTTTTTTTGCAACCAGATTTTGGCACATCTGCAATCGTTCTACTTTCTGGATTAGTACCTATCGTTCTTTCTGGAATGCCTTGGCCATATATTTTTTATAGTTTTTTAGCTGGCTTAACTGTCTTACCTTTTTTATGGATGAGCCTTTTAGATTATCAGAGAGAAAGGGTTATCACTTTTTTTAGTCCAGATGCCGATGTTTTGGGATCGGGCTGGAATATTGCACAATCAAAAATAGCCATAGGATCTGGACAATTTTTTGGCAAAGGATTTTCTGAAGGTAGTCAAAGTCAATTAGATTTCATTCCTGAAAGTCATACAGACTTTATATTCGCAGTCATAGTTGAAGAATTTGGTTTCTTGGGAGCTCTTATTCTTTTTCTTTTATATGCATTTTTAATACACCGCCTTTTAGTTGTTGCCAGAATGAGTAATTCAAAATTTGCTAAACTAGTTGCAGGCACGCTCTCAATAATATTGGCAGCCTACGTAACTTTAAATATTTCTATGGTGGTTGGTATTTTTCCTGTTGTTGGAATGCCTCTCCCATTTATAAGTCAGGGTGGTACAGCTCTAGTGGTTAATATGATTACTATCGGTATAATTTTATCTTTGAGGAGAACAAATTGAAAAGTCTGTTATTTCTTTTACTTTTAACTGTATCGGTTCCTAATGCTTTTTCCGATTATTCTGATAGAACTCAAGTTAAATCTTTTATAACTAAGATGGTTAACGAACATGGTTTCGAAGAATCTCGCCTCCAGTACATATTCTCAAAAGCCGAAAAGAAAGAAAAAATCATTAATTCCATGAATCGTCCAGCTGAAAAAAAATTTTCATGGACTCAATATAAATCAAGATTAGTTTCTCCAATGAGAATTAATAATGGCGTTGATTTTTTGACTAGATTTCTTCCAGAATTTATTGAAGCAGAAAAAAAATTTGGAATTCCTAAAGAAATCATTGCAGCAATAATTGGTATAGAATCAAGTTATGGAGCTATTACAGGCAGGGAAAGAGTTATAGACTCTCTTTCAACCTTAGCCTTTGACTATCCCAGAAGAAGTAAGTTTTTTATTAAGCAGTTAGAAGATTTTTTATTGCTTGCCAGGAAAGAAAAGCTAGATCCTTTAGTTATGAAGGGATCTTATGCAGGAGCTATGGGATACGGTCAATTTATACCAAGTTCTTACTTAGCCTATGCAATTGATTTTGATGGAGACGGAATTAGAAATATTGTAACCAATCCAATTGATGCTATTGGAAGTGTTGCAAATTACTTGAGAAAACATGGATGGGAAAGAAATGGAGTTATAGCAGAACCCCTAGCAGAACAAGAGGTAACTTCAGAGTTTAAAACTTCCTTAAAATTAAAAGACTTAGATTCGATTCAAATTTCAAATAAAAAAAGTCTCGCTCAAAAAAAATATCTCCAAATAAATTTTGATGACAAAGATTTTTGGCTGGGGCATAAAAATTTATATGTATTATCGCGATACAATAGAAGTTCATTCTATGTAATGGCGGTGTTCCTATTAAGTCAAGAAATAGATTATGCGTTTGGAGTAAAAATATGAAAAAGTATCTTTTTATAAGTTTGTTTTTATCTTCTGCTATTTCTTCTCAAGCTCTTATCCCAAAAATACCTCAAATAACAGCATCCAGTTATTTATTGCTCGATGCTAGCACTAATAAAATTATTGCACAGCAAAGTCCCGATGCTTCGACTGGACTAGCAAGCATTACAAAAATAATGACAAGTTACATAGTTGCAGATTATTTAAAGCAAGGATTTTTAAGTCTTAAGGATTCTTCGAAAATTAGCGAAAGTTGTTGGCGAATGGAAGGATCTAGAATGTTTATTCAAGAAGGAAAAGAAGTTTTAATTGAAGATTTAATGCGCGGCATGATTATCCAATCTGGCAATGATGCAGCTTGCGCACTTGCTGAGCATATTGCCGGAACCCAAGATGATTTTGCATATCTTATGAATGAGTACGCACAAAAAATGGAGTTAAAAAATACTAATTTTACTAATCCAACAGGATTACCAAATGTAAATCATTATTCAACTGCAGAAGATATTGCAAAATTAAGCATTAGATTGATAAGTGATTTTCCGGAAGAATATACAATTTATAGTGAAAAAGAATTTACTTACAACGATATAAGACAATTAAACAGGAATAGTTTGCTATGGCAGGATGATTCTATTGATGGTATCAAAACTGGTCATACAAGGGCATCTGGATATTGTCTTGTAGCTTCAGCAAAAAGAGCTGATATGAGATTAATTTCAATCGTGTTAAATAGTTCATCTGAAAAATCTAGATTACAAGATACCAGGCGTTTATTAGATTATGGCTTTAAGTATTATCAGACAAAAAAAATCATCGCTAAATTCCAGCCAGTTTCCATTGTTGATGTTTGGGGTGGCGTAGATGATAAGCTTGAACTTGGCCCCAAAGAAGACGTTTACATTACTCTGACCAAACCTACTTTTGATAGATTGAGTTTTGAGGCTTCCAAAAACTTAGGAGTAAAAGCTCCAGTAATGAAGGATTCAGTAATAGATAGACTGGATATAAAAGTCGATGGCAAAGTAATTAATTCTGTAAACCTAGTTGCTGTTAAGAACGTAAAAAGAAAAGGTTTTATAATGGCAACTATCGAATCCTTAATGTTTTTTGTTTATAGTTTTTTTATGCAAGATGAAATTAATTAATGTCTATTTGTTTTCTAAATAATGAGTTTCAAGATATTAAAGATGCAAAAATATCTCCCATGGACAGAGGCTTCTTATTTGGCGATTCCATTTATGAAGTAATAATTGCATTTGAAAAGAAACCTTTCCAACTAGATGCTCACCTAAAAAGGCTTGAAAAAAATCTTTCTACACTTGGATATAATTTAAAAAATTTTCTTGAGCTTAAGGAAGTTATCTTGGATTTAATTTCTAGAAATAGTTTCTTAAATCAAGTTATTTATGTTCAGATTTCTAGGGGAATAGATGAAATAAGAGATCATATTCCTAATCCCAATTTAGTTCCCACTGTATTTATTTCTTCTCATGAGTTACAAACAGATTTTTCTTTAAATAGTGGCGAGAAAGCTATATTAAAAAAAGATTTTAGGTGGCGCAGAAGTCAAATTAAGGCAACGTCGTTATTAGCAAATGTTATGTTCAGAGATGAATCAAATAAAAAAGGTGTTTTTGAAACTATTCTTTATGAAAATGGTTATGTTACTGAAGGAGCAGTCAGCAATATTTTTTGCTGCAAAAATGATAAGGTTTTTACGCCTTCCCTAGAAGAAAATATTCTTCCCGGCGTTACAAGAAAAGTTATTTTGGAGTTATTAGAAGAAAATTCTATTAGTTATGAGGAAGATAAAATCTCACTAGATTTTTTTTCATCTTCAGACGAAATATGGGTAACTAATTCAACAAAAGGAATTATTCCAATAGTAGATTTAGATGGAAAAGAAATTGGCTCGGGTCTTCCCGGAAAAATATATAGCAAGATAGCAAAGTCTTTTAAAATTAGAATCAGTAATTAGATATATCCAAACTTTACGACAATATTTTTTAATTCTTTCCAAAACTCTACTTTTCCAGTTTTAAAGTTTTTATCCAAGTTAGCAAGTTTTTTTCTTAGACTTTTGATTTGTATGGGAGATATTTTTTTCGCTTTAATTTTAAGCTTCAGAGTGTAATCTCTAGGAACTCCTTTTAAAAAAAAATTTGGGTTTTTTTTGAGTTGTTCCAGCCTATCTAACTGCTGATGGATAACTGTAATAATTCCAGGTTCGTTTTCTTTATTCAATCTCATTATTTCTAAAATTTCTAAAGATTTAGAAATATTATTTACTAAAAAATTATTTACCAAACTAAAAACATGATACTCAGAACTATCTTTAACAAATTCATAGCCTGTATCTTTTCGATCAAGGCACTTAAGGAATTTAAGCTCTTGGAAAGCGGATAACAAATTTTCTTCATTTCTTGAGGCAATTAAATTAAGACCTTCGTCACTTAAAATTAAGTCCATTTTTTTTGCTTCATTTTTTATCCAATCTTTAATTTGATTTGAATAAACTGTTGGCTCTTCAAATAAGTTTGATGAAGTAGCTGCTTTTTTGAACCAAGCAGTAGTCTTTATTTTTTTATTTAAGGAAGAAATTACGATTGAACGGTCAGGATTTTCTTTCTGCAAAATTGAAACCAAATACTCAGCATCATCTTTTAAAACAGTTTTTTCTTGAAGCCTTATGTCAATTATCTCTTTTTCAGAAAACAAACTTCCTTGGGAGTCATTAAGAGAAATATCTTTATGTAAACCTTTTTTATAAATGATTATTTTCCTATCAGTAAAACCTTCCGATTTTAAGTTTTTAATAATTTCATCTCTGATATTGGCATTTTGTAACTCATTAGAGCTCAAAATAATATTATGTCGGTTAGGCATTAGATTTTTCGGAAAAGAAAATTATCAGTTCGTTAATAGCATCACTAAAAAAATCTATTTTAATTTCATCTGCATTATTTTCGTTTGAAAGAATACTTTCAGTATCATAAGAAAAATCTTCTGATGAAAAGATAGGTATTTCATATACTTCACCTGTACTTCCTTTAAGAATATCTATTTTTACTTGATAATCTAGACTAACAATTGCTGGAAACAAATCTCTGTCTGTGGCTTCTAAGAATTTTCCAAGCCTGTGATCAGATATTTTTACAATATAAGACGCATTTTCTTTATTTTGAACTTCTGAAGCATTCATAATAAAAAAGTTTTTCTTAATTTCTTGAACAAGAGATAAATTTAAAGGATTTTTTTGAAACTCAAAAAAAATCGTTACTTTTTCATTTGGATAATTAAGCGGCTGTAATCCACAAGAGATAATAAAAAGGATTATAAAAGTTTTGAAAAATATTTTTCTTAAATTAAATAACAAAATTAACAAGTTTTTGAGGTACGTAGATTGTCTTCTTAATAGATTCTTTTTCAAGGTATTTCTTAACATTTTCTAATTGCAAACTCTGATTAATAATAGCTTGTTCATCACTAGTTGTCTCAACCTGAATTCTACCTCTCAACTTTCCATTTATTTGAATTGCAATTGTAATTTCATTTCCTAAAAGATTAGATACATCATAATCAGGCCAAGATTCATTATGAATGAAAGTTTTTTTTCCTAATTTTAACCAAAGCTCATGACATACATGGGGAATAATTGGAGATAACATAATTATGCTATTTTCAATTATTAACCTAAAAGTTTTATGATTCTCTTTCGATATCTCGTGATTTAAAAAATCTTTTGGAATAGCGTTTAATAATTCCATGACAGAAGCTATTGCAGTATTAAACTGATTTTTATTTTCAAAATCCTCCGAAACTTTTTTTATGGTTTGATTTAACTTGATAAAAATATTACTAGAATTTTTTGTTGTTTCTTTTGAAATAACTTTTTGAGAAATAAGTTTTTGAGAGAGAGACCATAATTTTTTTATAAATTTATAAGAACCATTTACGCCTGAGTCTGACCATTCTAGAGACTGTTCTGGCGGGGCAGCAAACATTGAAAATAATCTCACAGTATCTGCTCCGTATTTCTTTATGAGATCATTTGGATTAACCGTATTGCCTTTTGATTTAGACATTTTAGAGCCATCTTTAAGAACCATACCTTGGCACAATAAATTGGTAAAAGGCTCCCTTACTTTTATTAAGGATAAATCGTTCATGACCTTACAAAAAAAACGAGAATATAAAAGATGTAAGATCGCATGTTCTATTCCTCCTATATATTGATCTACAGGTAGCCAATAATCTGCTTCAGAATCTAGC
>Ga0181379_1000327_pt1 | contig 24043 bp, 48 predicted proteins | sample 2SPOviralmetaG_FD_130115 | JGI IMG/M metagenome (GOLD analysis project Ga0181379, IMG submission 130115) | Marine viral communities from the oligotrophic San Pedro Time Series (SPOT) site, San Pedro Channel, CA, USA - 2 SPOT_SRF_2009-07-10 | ecosystem: Environmental > Aquatic > Marine > Strait... | reverse complement strand
CCGATCTGGAGGGAACACAAACGCACAGCCAGGAAGGACCCTTTTGTTAGCATCAACATATAAACAATTCCTACGACTGTCGATGTAAGCTACTACTTAACGATTGCTATTTATTATAAATAGCTTAAATAACAAATAACAGCTACTATTTATTAGCTTCAATCGCTAGGAATTATTAATTCGTGTTAGCTTAAATATATTTTAGTTTGTATTAATCTACAAACCACATTTACGGGCCGACCTTGGCAGATTGTCGCCGCCGCGTGCGCGGCCGCTGCCCTGCTGCCCTGCCCTGCTGCCCTGCTGCCCTGCTTTCGTGCCCGATAGCGCGTCAGAACAGCACGGCACAGCAAAACACACCCCTAGGGGCGCCCTGAAGGCCTGTCTCGTCGCGCTTAGGGGTCAGCCTGCCGGGCAGCATGCCCGGCCCGTCTCAGGCGGTCCTCGGCGCAGCTGCGATAAAACAGCATAAAAAACGGCCCACGCGGGGCCGTTCGGTGTCTAGTTAGTGGCTGTGGTGCTAGGTGTCGCCGCGCTGCAGGCTTATAAGGAAAGGCAACCAATCAATTCGGCCCCATGGCGTCTCGTCTCCCATGGAGCCATAAGGGACAACATCCGGCGGCATCGCTGCGAGGATCGCGACGAACAGCCGGAAGGACTCAGCGGCCGACAGATCAGCGCCGCATAGGTCAACGTCAAAACCTTGCGCAGTCATGGCCTCTCCGACCTTGCGATAGGTGACGGGGTAGCGCGCGGCGATCTCTCGCATGGGACGGCGCAGGGCGTGCGGGTGCCAGTAACGCGCGATCATGGCTCAGCCCACGCCAGACGAACGACACCATCTGCCAGCCGCTGCGGCCTGTCGTGTGGCTGCAAACTGAACAAATCCGCCACACTGGCCACACTTCCGGCGCTGCGCTTAGTGCGCAGCATGACGGCGACACCGTGCGGATCGAGCCAGCGGTGATCATGGCGGTCGCCGTCGACACACGGGACGCTGATCGATTCGCGGCCGTGGCTCAACGTCAGGCCGACCGGCAGAGGATCGCCGCGTTTCACGGCAACGGGCACAGCCAAGCGGAAACCGTTCTGAAGTGCTGCCAGTCCGTCATGGCACGCCGTCGCGCGATCCGCCGCAAAACTGGCAGTGATGTCAAAGCCCCCGGCGCGCTGCGCGATTAGGCCTAGAGCTCCATCGGTTCCCGCTTTGCTGTACTCATAAGCGAAGAGATCAGGCACGTCTAAGCGTTGACCCATCGGCAGAATTCCCGGCATGGTTTCCACGCCGTAACGGTCGGCGATGCTGCGCGCTTCTGCGCTTGTGATCATCACCGGCAACCGATGCCAGCCGATCACGGGACCCTCGTCGGTTCCCCTGAGACGCACTGACAGCGGCAAACCGTCGCGGCGCGCTGCGCGCAGGTGACGGAGCACGGCCCAGAAAATCGCACGTCCGTAACTTTCTGACGAGCTGAGCATGGCAAGCGTGCGACGGCCACGGGCAGCGGCGACCGTCTGCCCCATGCCGCCATGACCGGAAAACGCGAGACAGCCGCCACCATCTCCGCCGCATCCGGCAGTAGCCCACGGGCAACCGTTCCAAGCCATGGCGCGCGCGGTCAATCGTTCGCGTTCGGCGATCTCAAGTAATGAAGGGATGAAAGAACGACACGCGGCGCCGTTTGCGTCATTGTCTGGAGTGATAGCAGCAGCCAGGGCACGGGCCGGGAGATGGTGCAAGATCAGCGCACGAGCCATGGCTTGGCCCTTTTTAAGTTTGGCGTTTTGGCGGTCGGTGGTGAGCAGGTCACGGACATTCAGTCCGAACCGCGCCATAAGGTCGACCACGTCGGAAGGAATGCCGCGCGGCGCGTAAGGGTGGATGGAAGGCATGAGAGCAAGGGCAAGGGATAAGGGTTAAGGGTGAGGGCAAGGTTGCCAGTCAATCGGAACGGGCACACCTTGGGGGATCGCGTACATGATCCGGTAAAGCGTGCGACGGCGCGCGAGCACTTCGCGGCGCGCGTCGTCGCTCCATAGCTTCCGAAGCAGTCGCTGGCACTTAAGAATCTCAGCAGACAGGCGCGCGATTTGTTCGGCCGTTAGTTTCGGGTCGGTTTTCATTGTTCAAAACACGCGACAGATGAGCGGAGATAGTCCGGGCCAACTGGGAAGACGTATGTGTCGCCGCCATCCATAGATAGCGGATGACCTAAAACGTGCCATTTATCAGACTCAGATTTAACGGCCCTTTCATTGAAACGCTGAACAGCTAAGCGCGCGGCTTCAATAGCGCCCTGTTCAAAAGGACAGGCCGCGCGGTAACAGTCGGAACGATCACGGCCGCGACGGATTACGGCGACCCAACGAGAGCCGCGCGTGTCAGTTGGCCCGCGATACTCAACCGAGCAGCCGGGAACAGTGAATAGATCAAACATGAGAGCAAGGGCAAGGGATAAGGGTTCAGAATTCGCAGCCATCGGCCGCGTTTAGCGCTTCGTCGATACGTTCGCCGACCCAGAGCTGGAGATCGTCGAGATCAGGGCCGGGCCAGATATCGCCCTGGCGATCACCCGAGGGATCTATGAGCCAGTGGCCGACACCGTCGGAATCGTCTGGGTCAATGCCAGGCTTAACAGTCCAGCCCGTGCAATCACAGAGTAGTTCGGAGAACTCCGCGCACGTCATCCACTCGCCCGCACGCCATAGCGCGGCAGGTTCGGGACGGACTGGCAGAGCGAAAGAAAGAGCCGCGAAAGGTGCGGCGATCAGTGCAGAAATGTTCTGCATTATTGAACCTCATCAGCGGCGGCGGCTGAGAGAATCAGCGACGAACCAGCCAAAACAACGGAACCCATAAGGGCAGCGGCGGCGATGGCGCCGCGTTGTGTCTCGCTGTGCTTCTGCGCCTGATTGGCTAAGGGAAAAAGAGCAAAGACAGAGGCAGCGAAAGAGAACCCGAACAGTGACGCGCGGGTGACAGCGGCGCGGCGACGCTTGCGAATAGTCGCGCGGCGGATGCTGTCGGATGTAGCGGGATGAATGGCTTTCATTAGATCAACCCCGGCGCGTGGAGTACTGCGCGCACAATTCCGCGTAAGCTTCGCGGCGCTGCTTGGCGGCGGCGGACAGCGGAACGGCGGCGGCGCTAGTCGTGAGACAGCCGGCAAGGCTGATATCCATGCCGCGCATGTCGCCGAGGAGACAGACCCCGATTCCGCCATAGATTGCGGCGATTCCAACGGCGCCCATAACGGCGCCGGTGATCTCGTTTGTGGATTCCGAGAATCTGAGCATGATTAAAAGGAGCAAGGGAACAAAGGTAAAAAGCAGCGCGTCAGCTGCTTGATTGAGAGTCTGCCGGATAATTCAGCAAACCGCCCCACGCTTAGGGACGGTTGTCTGATTGTCACTCGGGCCGATCCTCGGCGAGCATCGCGGAAACGCGCGCGTCCAGTTCGGCAGTATCGGCGATCAGCTGGAGGATCCGCCGGTCTGTCTCGTCGTGTCGGTCTCGCATGGCTGCGAGATCGGACCGGAGACGGTCAGGGGTTGAATTCACGGGCAAGTAGCAAATGCAACGCGCGTATGTGCGCGTAATTAATAATAACAGAAATTCACGGGATCCCCGCCCTTGTGTGCCACTTTCTGAGGTGGTTTTACGTGCGCGTGCGCGGCGTGCGCGACCCATCCCCACCCTTGGCGGCCGCGTGGATCCCTGACCGTGGAGAGAAGGCGAAAACGTCGCACGTTGGCACGGTGTTGGCACGGCGAAACGCTACGCGCCGTGGCAGTTTGTGTCACGAACTAAAACAGCGCAAAACATCACGAACCTTGAAAATTAAAGAAAATTCTTTTCATCGTCAAAAAATATTGCGATGCGTTTTTTACATCGACTTTTTTGAGTTTGTGTTACTTAAGGCGCTAATATTTTTTGCAAAATATTCTTTCTTATTGAGAATGAGTCTCAATATCAATAAGAGACACATTTTCTCAATAGTACATTTGTACTAGATTTTGTGTGTGAGTGTGTGTGAAAACGTAAAAGCCCTTAAAACCGACCCCTTGCGAGTCCCCCACCCTTTTTGAAAATTCTTGTGTATACCTAAAACCGAACCCTTGCAAGTCCCGCATCAATTCGCAGTCAGTGGCATCACAAGAAATGGCCACTCAAAATACTGAATTACTTTGCGGGCTTTGGTGAGCTGGTTCTTAGGCACAGTCAGGCGACCGTTGATCACATCAACCTTGACGGGCTGAATCCCAGCGTTCATCAGCACACGCTGCGCATACTGACGCTGTTCGATTAATTCCTCTTCACGCATAGTGCTTCATTGCTAAGGCCCATTTAGGGCAGGGCTTTGCCCCGCTGGATTGGCCAAGCGCATCCTGCAAGGAGTGCTCAAGCACTTTGACCACGATGCCATCAGTTGGATATCTGTCAAACACACGACCAAGAATCCACTCTGCATGCAAGGACCGAGCATCTCTTGGATCACTGCAAGTCAATGTTTCTGGCACATCAAAACCCAACCCTCGCAGGTGCTGCAATGTCGCCAGCTCGTGGCCAACAGCATCGACAACGCGATAAGCACTGAAGTGCAGTCCTTTGGTGGTGCCACTGGCATTTAATGCCTTAGCTGAACGCTTCTGGGAGTCTTTATCCCAGCCGTGCAGCTCACCATGTACCTCAAAAACTCCTGGCTCGTTAATGGTGTGAGGGATGCCGTCAACCTTGCGTGCAATGCCAAGGACATCACTGCCGCAGCGCTTTGATGCAGCGACGAGAACGCCGTCCTCATAACGCACAGCTAACGAACAACCGTCGATCTTGGGTTGCACCGTAAAGATCGTGCTCTCCTCAAACCCTTCAATCCATTGCTCAAACGGCTTGTTGTCCAAGCTCAGCAGAACAATGCTGTCGTCTTCCTCAAGCTCAGGTGCATGAGGTGCGTTTCGCCTCAACTGATCAGCGACCAAGCTGCGCAGCCTGTCTAGATCGTCGAACTCAATGTCAGACATGCGCGCATCGCCCATGCGATACGAGGAGTCTGCGTTACGCACAGACTTGTTAAGCATGCGCAATTCAGTGCGCAAAGCAGCGATCGACATGAAGGACAAGAGCAAAGGTAAGTCGCGATCGTAATTCACTTGAGCGCCTGACGCAAGGCGTCTCTGAAAATTCCTGGAGCGCGCTTGGAAACCTTTTTTCCAACAACACCGTAATAGTCGAAGATCTTGGGCACTGTTGGCGGGCGTTTTGCGTAGGTGAACAAGAGCTGAAGGTTGCTCTTTCCTTTTACTCTGTAAATACCTTCAGACAAGCCAAACAAGGTCAACTGCTTTCTGCTGACACCGCGCATCCTGTTGTCTGGGATAGAAAAATAACGATCCTTTCGCTTGCCGGGAGAGCCTGCAACCTGCAGGCGACTCCATGCTGTGCTGTACTCGCCTTGAGATGGCTTGCCGTATTTATTTGTACGAAGATTACTTTTGAACGGGATTGGATAATAGTTGTTGGGAACGATGCCAGCTTTTTTGACAAATCTGCTGAACTTGGTCTCGTACGCCTGGTTGCCTTGGACGCCACGAGTGACAGGCGCTAAGTAGTTGGTTGGGGCATTGCCCTTGGGGACGCTATCGATGAAATCGAGCTTGACTTCATAGTTACCAACCACCTTGTAGTTAAGGCTTTTGAGTGTCAAATTATTTGGGCTTTGGAAGACCTCCTTCATGTGTGCAGGAATGTCTTTCTTAGTTACTGCCTTAGCAAGCCTTTGCAGGGTGAGCTTGGCAGCGAATGGAACCTGCGCTCTTTGAACCAAGTTGAGCTTTTTAATTGCATCGTCGATGTCAACTTTCAAAACTTGTGTCATAAACCCAATCGATGCCGGTCCATGTTTTCCACAGTAGCGGGTCTCCTTAGGACCGATCCTGCTCTAATCGCTCATGCAAGACTCTTCTTATGAATGCAGCAGCCGATTCGGTAGGACGACGGGACTTTTCAATCCAGTCCCTGAGAGTGTGATCCATGACGACGTTCAAACGAGGCAGCTTTGAGGGCATTAGATCAAAGAGAGCTGTTGTTGGCAGGCATAAGACATAAAACCTGATGGAGCAGACAAGAAGGAGACAATCATGAAGCCATTTCTTTGGTAAGTAGTGTTTCCTAAAATGGCATAAGGGCATTTGTAATTAGTAAAAGCGGACAAAGGGTCAAGCCCTTTCCGTAGCGCTTCAAAGAAGTTCCATTCAAGAACTTGCTTCTTGAAGTGACGAGACTGATATCCTTGCGACTTTGCAGTCATATACAGCTTGTGGTCCGGGAAAAACAATCCCTTGTCTTGCATTATCAGGCGATACTCCTCTTCCCTTGAGGAAAGTGGGCCTGTTTCAAAGACAACGGTGTTTTTGTCAAAAAGCAAGATGCCGACTGACTGTCTTTCTTCATTCATCTCTTGCTCATATTTGTAGGTTGAGAGAATGTGCTTATGAATAGCCTTTCGCTCACCATTAGTGGCTTGGCCGTGCTTGCCTAAGAAAGCCTGCAGACCGACGCTCTCTCTCCTTGTATCCTTTTTGTCTGGAACGCCCTCAAAAGCGAATAAGTCCCAACGACGAATCTCAGACTCAGGTGATGAGTTGAAAGGTAGACAGAGGCGGATGAAACCACCAGATGGCCGGTGGAGGGCAATAGTGCAAACATGTGCCTTCTTTCTTGTGCCCTCAATTAAACGGGCTTGCGCGAGGCAAACGCAGTCTTCGTACAAAGCCATGTCACTTCTCCATGGATTGAATTAGGTACATGCCATGGCAACGCTGGGGATAGCACCAGCAACCAAGAACCTTGCCCTTCAGCTCGTCCAGGCGGTTGTGGAGGCTGAACTTTCGCGGAAAAAAAATTTCATACGAGTCACAGACCGTATCTCGGTCACCGTCAGGCCCCATCTCGAAAGGATTGCCCCAGTCGCTAGTGCGATCAATGCGAACAAAGCGGTCGGTCTTCCTGGCCCAAGTGAGCAGCGCCCGGTCAGTGTCTTGGTGCATGTTTGCCACGACAGTGCCGCCAGCTTCAACAATGGCTTTGCGTTTTAGCTCGTCTTCTGTCCATTCGTATTCAGGCCGAACCTGCTCAACCGCACGAGTGACAATTTCCTGAGTCAGCTTGCCTTGGTTTTCTTCCCTGGCAATGTCCTGAGCTTTTGAGTAAGCAGCGACAAGGGTCTCATCGTCGTTTTTGACGGAAACTAAAGGACGAAGATGAGCTTCGGGCGTATCACCCAGTTTTTTAGGGCCATCTGGCCCTAACTCTTTTTTGAGGGTGTCCTCTATCTGCGCGGCATACAACTGACGGCGAATGGTCCGCTCATGCAGCTCTGGGAACTCTTCCATGCAGCAAGCCGTGAAGCTGCGATAGCCAAGAGCCTTCCAACCTTGCCGGCGATCTAATTCATAAATTTGCGCCCTAACTGTGGTGATGTTCTTCTTGATATCAGCGATGAGATGCCGAGCCTCAAGTTCCGACATTTCATTAACAACTTCAATGACCTGATTCATTCGAGTTTTTATTCGCTGTGCCACCGTAGCACTCTCTTGTCAGCTCGTCGAGCATGAGACAGGGTGTTCCCACGTTCCCACCTGTTCCCACCTTTTCTTAGGAGTTTCCCAAAACGCCCCCAACCCCCCTTCTACTGCTCCTACCCCCCTATTTATTAAATTCATAAAAGTAAGGGTTATAGGTAGGAACAGTGGGAACAACCTTGGGCTGGAACGGGTCTCAGCGTTATGGATGGGGGAACAAGGTGGGAACAGGTGGGAACATTTGCGAGACTCACGAGTCTTGGTCTGAGTCTCGTTTGTAGACCCATTTGAGACTGCCGTTCACGCGACTTTTGCGTCTGTTAAACCCAAGCTCCCTAAGAATGGACGCAACCTGCATCTGATCGCCCTTGGTCTGGCGTTCCACCGGCTTGCCGACCGCGTCGGTTAAAAGTAAATCAACAGTGACAGGAACGTACTTATTTTTAGGTTGAGACAGCCAATCTTCGATCGGTGAACGCCAAGGACTATCGAGCATGTAGTTGATGTTTTCTTTGTAGACCTGTTCTTCCTGCTCGATCGTGAGCTGGCATGGCTCACCGTTCTTGTAAGCGTGAACAGCAGACGCCCAGATAGCGTCGACTTCTTTCATCAGCAGATCGACGTTGATCGGATTCTTGTGAGTTGCTTGAACTGGTATGACCCAGAATCTGCGGTTGCCAGTGTCATCCACCAAAAAGCCATCAGACCTGTTGGTCGAACCAACGATGATGCCGCGACGAGGAAAAGCTTCAGTTGCTTTGCCATATGGCACGCGGAACATGTCGGTTGACTGTGAGAGAAAAGCTTTGATCTGTCCGGCGTGTCTTTTGCCAGTGATGTGATCAAGTTCAGCCCACTCCATGATCCAGCTGCGATGCAGAACCATCAGGTCATCTTTGGATTGGATGTCTCTAAGTGCGTCGGAGAAGAAGTGCCCTCCCAGAGCCTTCCAAAATGAAGACTTACGAGCACCCTGCTCACCCATCAGCACGCAGGCTTGATCAAATTTGCAGCCAGGTTCAAACACCCTGCGCACTGCAGCGATAAGGGTGCATTTGATCATGTTGTCGTAGAGAGTCGGCTCTGTTGCGGACTGATCGTCTGGCCTTAGCCATTGGCTGGAGAGCGTGTCGATGTAAGTGGGCTCGACGGTGTTGGCACAGTGTTCGAGGTATGCCTTGACTGGGTCGTACTTGTTCTCTTGCGCGACTTCGACGAGGCAATCGATTGAGACTTCTTTGGTGACCTTGACTCCCATCTGCGCAAGCTTTAGATAGAAGCGCTCAATACCTTCAACGACCTCATCTTCTTGTTCGATCTGTTGGGTGAAGACGTTGTATCTGTATTCACGGCTGAGGCTGCGCAAGAACCTAAGGAGCTGATCAGCTTCCCATTTTTGAAGGCGTTCGCCGGTTGATTCAAGATCACCGGATTCAAATGCTTTTGCGAGTGCGGGGATGTCTGGCTCCTGGCGCTGCGGTGGGGTTGGCGGTCTCCATCCGTTGTGTTTTGCCCAATACCAGAACGTGCCAGCCGTAACCTTGTCACCGCCAGAACTTGCGATTTGGCGAAGACCTTTCCAGCTGGGTGAGTTGGACTCCATCATCGAGATAGCGTCATCTGCAGTGCCACCTGCTTCCTCGCAGGCTTTGATCAGTCCCCAGAACAGGTTGCGATAGGTGTGATAAGTGCCGGTGCCTGGCTTACGGGACGGGACCTTTGATAGTGCGTCGCGAATTTCATCGAGAGGTCTGGGCTTGTAATCGCTGAAGCGATTCGCCTCAGACATCTTTTCGTGCATCTTCTTAGAGGGAAGAGCTTTCTCTATGTCTTTGGTGGTGTAGTAGGTGGATGCAGCGCTGATAATTTTGCACTGCCCACCTGTACTGCCATCTGAGTCGATGTGAAAAGTGCCTGGAAGGCGCATCACACGAGATGGATTTTTTAAAGAGCGATCAGCATCAGCGTGATCAAGGAGTCTGGTTTGGATAGAGCGCCAGTCTTCAACGGAGATGGGCTCGTCAAAAATCCAGTAGTTGTGGATTGACTTGCCACCAGTGTCGACTTGAAGTGTCGGCTCCGGGAGTTGAAGGGTTTTCCATGCATCGACTTGCCATTCTTTAGGACGATCGTCCCACTCGCAGAAGACTGCTCTGCATGCGGTGATTTCTGAGTCGGTGTCACCGCCATCGTTGATAACGGCGTAAACACCGCGACCTTCTTGCTGCCAACCTTCTACGGTTGGGCGTGACGGCTCGCCTTTACGTCCAGAGTCTGAGGACTTGAAGGGATGACCGGCTGGGTAGAAAGCACGAAGGCGAAGCTGGCCTTTTTGTTTTTTGAGAAGAGCAGTGAACTGCTTGGTCTGAGCAAGGTCAAGCGACAGAGCGGGCATTGGTAAGAAGCAAAGTGCCTGGTATCAGGCGGAAATAATCTGCAAGGCATCTTCTGGGGACCTTGCCACCCCGGCGAAACCGCCAGCGGTTTGCACAGTATGCATCCAATTTCGCTGAGGTCCAGTCAATCGTCCAGTTGATGTTTTGACTTCGATGGAAGTGAAGACAGCGAGCTTTTGGCCGACCATATCGGGTGTGACCTCAATGGTCTTCCACCCGACGATGTCAGCCGACCCACGCGCAAGGCCGAACTGAACAGGCCGACCAGTCCGGGGATCTGGAAGCTGACCGACTTGGTTCCTAAATAAGCGCACGTCTTGGCGTGTGCCAAGTGCGAGACGAATCCGCTGCTGGATATTGGTCTCGATGTTGGCCATGCAGCAAGCATAAGCGGGGGTTTAAGAACTGGACCTCAATACTTCCTCCCATAAAAGATTTTGTACGCCCAACCGCGCTTGTAGCCCAAACGATCAGCCAAGGCGAGAAGTTCAGGCAAGCTTTTCGCCCTGCCTTGCTCTTTCCTGCGCTCTTTGCGTTCGCGAACATCCTCGCGGCGCATCTCTTTTAACTCGCCTTCACGCTGAGTAAGTGTGCGAGTTTTGTTGGGGAACTCATGCCCGCAGCATGGGCAGATTGGTTGTGGCTTAAAAGCTGCGAAGCATACGGGGCATTGACGGACGGATACTGCTGGCTCGTCTTTGCGTTGTCGCTTGGGCTTGGAATCGAGTGACCATAGGCGGCGGTCATCAACAAAGCCATGTTTGCGAGTACTGCCAACGTGATCCAGAACAATTGCGATCTTGCCGGGCTGCGGCCTGAGGACTCTGCCGACTTGCTGGAGGTAGAGCGCTTCTGATTGTGTTGGCCGAAGAAGGATTGCTGCTGAAACGGCTGGAACATCGGTGCCCTCAGAGACAACATCTACGGAGCAGAGAATCTGAGTGCGACCATCGGCTAAGCCTGCGATTGCCTCGTCTCTGTCTTCCATCGACATGTTGCCGGTGACGAGCTTTGCGCGATAGCCAGCTGCATTGAAAGACTGACAGACAGAGCTTGCGTGTTTTATTGAGCAGCAAAAAGCAATAGCAGGGAGACCATCAGCCAAACGGCGATAGTGGGCAATGCAGTCTCCCGTAATCGTTGGGCGATCCATCGCTTGGTCGAGATCGTCTTTGGCATAGTCACCTGCTCTCGTTTTGACGGTGGACAGGTCCGCCACTATTGGCGGCGCGAAAACCTTGTGGGGACATAAGAAGCCAAGCTTTACGAGCTGCTCGACGGATGGCCCTAATACCAGGGCGTCGAACACTGAACCAAGCCCTCTGCCGTCTAAACGGCTTGGGGTGGCTGTCACCCCGATAATCTTTGCGTGTACGAAGTGGTCTGAAATTTTTAGCCAAGAGCCAGCGACCGCATGATGCGCTTCATCAATGATGATGAGGTTTGGCTCTGAAACCAAGTGGAAGCGCCTTACGAGTGTTTGAACTGAGGCGACTTGGACTAGATGGTTGCTGGGTTCGAAGCCAGCGGAAATGATCCCGTGCTGAACACCAGCATCTGTGAGTTTTGCTGATGCTTGCTTTACGAGTTCACGTCGATGGACAAGGATAAAAACGGACTTACCTTTAGCTGCTGCGCTGCGGGTTATCTCTGAGAAGATGACCGTTTTACCTGCGCCGGTTGGGCATTGCAGGAGCACTGAGCGGTGACCTTTTCTAAAGGAGTCGCGCAGCCCAGATATCGCCAAGGTCTGATAGGGCCTAAGGGTAATCAAATGGGATACAGGGGGTTGCAATGGGTGGATTTACCATATATGTTGTGAGGGCAACGCGCAACACCCCCAGTGGATGCACACTGTCCCTCAATGACAAATGAGGAGTATCACGGTCATGAGGCAATATCTAAAAGCGATTTGGACGCGGCTCGTCGTAGCGGTCGTCATTTTTTTGATAAAAAATTCGGTCCTCCCCAGTCTTCAACGGCGGCTTTCGACCTTGGAACAGCGCTCCACGCAGCAGCTTTGCCGGGTGAGGACTTTGATCAAGTCGCAGTCCGAATGCCAGAAGGACTGAAGAAAACGACCAAGGAAGGCAAGGCTTTCGTTGCTGAGCATGCCGACAAAATATTGCTCAACAACTCTGATTCATATGCACTCGACAGCATGATCGAGTCGATGACACAGCACGGTTTTGCGCGTGGGCTGCTGAATGGTGACTGGAAAGGCAAGTCAGAGCAAAGTTATTTTGCGACTGACTCTGATACTGGAACAAAATTGAAATGCAGACCTGACTTTATTCTTGACGACGGAAGCTTAGTGATTGACCTCAAGACCACTCAGGATGCATCGCCAAAAGGCTTTCAGAAAAGCGTAGTTAATTTTCGCTATTTCGTTCAAGCTGCTTGGTATTTAGATGTCATTGAGATGGCAACAGACAAGAGGCCTGATGCTTTTATCTTTATCGCTGTCGAAAAGACACGGCCATTCAACACTGGGGTGTATGTAGCTGATCAGGCAATGATTGATCTTGGCCGCAAGCATGCCTATGAGGATCTATTCAACATCCATGAATGGACTCGATCTGGCATCTATCCGGGCTACAACGCTCAGGCAGAGATGATTTCTTTGCCGAAGTGGATGCTGCCTAAAGAAGATGGCACTCCTGGTGCTGATCACCAACCTATTGAGCTGTACTAATGGAACGCACGGTCAATACAAAGGCTTGCTTGATCGAACTCAAGAAGGACCATCCTTATCTGTACGAGCAAGTCTTTTACAAAGACTGCGAATATGGTCAGGCTCACATGGGTTTTTACTTACTTGAGCCCGTGGGTGAGGCTGAAGCAGAGTTCCCTAAAGTGCTCCGTCGCTCAGTAGAGGAGCGAACCATTTTGCTTGAGGGCTCAAGAGCGATTGAGTTGCAAATATTTAACATAAAAAGATATCTTGATTATCATAAAAACAAGACGGCAAAACGTATGCGTTATAACCGAGACGGCAAAACGTCAGATTTCATTATACTTGACAGATCACTTCATAAAGGCAAGTACAAAGGCTTCTCTTATGACGTAACCCGTAATGGACATGAAGATTATATTTTTACGCCCGCAATGTCTGCCGCTGAGTGGCGCAAAATTTTAGAGGCAATGCTTGCCCTTTTGAAGAAGCGATATCGCGAGGCAAAGGCCGAAGAGAGGAAGCCTAAGGCCCACAAGCCCCGAAGGGTTCCTTTCAAGAAATCAATGTATGCAGCTCTTTCCTAATGCCCTGGCCAAGTGATCCTCGCAACCGCCCAGAAGAGGTGATTGCAGCAGCTAAAGAACACGCAAAGAACTCTTTGCGAAAACGCAAGCCAAAGCTGACTGCTCTTGAGCTTGCTTTCTACAAGATCTTCAAGAAAAAGCGGGGATAACAGGAGCGCGAGCCGTTTAACCGTGCCAGAGCCTGCAAACCCCGCATCAAACTGGGCATCCTCCCGCCAGAGGTGTAAGGCCCAGGATCAACTACACCATTTACCTTTTTTCAAATGGCACGTTTACCTGGATCCAAGAACAAGACAAAGGTTGAGGTCACTCTCAACCCTTGGTATGGCGACAAGATCAAAGAGCTTCGCGTTAATGCTGGCTTTGAGACTGACCACGGCTTTGCCACATGGCTTCTGAAGAACGCGGTGCAGATCGCTGCTAATGAGCGTGAGCCTGAGAATCAAAATCTCAGTGACCTTCGCGTAAGGATGGAGCAAGCGCTTGGCACGATTCAAGAGCCAGCACCTGAGTGCTCCATTGGAGGAACTGTCTGATGACCGACTCGTCTGCTCTAACAACTACATCAAACAAGTCGGTGTATTCGAGCATTCAGTCGTTTGAGTCGGCGCAGCGTATTGCTGCGTCGCTCGCTGACAGTGCTTTAGTGCCTCAGGCTTATCGAGGTCAAGCGGGGCTACCGAATTGCATCGTGGCGATTGAAATTGCCAACCGGATGGGAATGTCGCCTTTTCAGGTGATGCAAAACCTCAACGTGATCCATGGCCGACCTAGCTGGAGCAGCCAGTTCATCATCGGCTTGATTCAAGGGTCTGGTCGGTTTGAAGGCTTCACCTACGACGAGACTGCTGACTCTTGCCAGTGCTTCGCTGTGCTTAAAACCAGTGGCGAGCAAGTCTCCGGGCCTCGGATCACCATGGACATGGCGAAGAAGGAAGGGTGGATCAAAAACCCCAAGTGGCAAACCATGCCGGAAGTAATGCTGCGCTATCGAGCAGCAAGTGCCTTTGGTCGCTTCCATATCTCCGATTTAATTTTGGGCATCCAGAGCGTTGAGGAGAATGAAGTGATTGAAGCCGAGGTCTCGGTTGCTCCTGAGCCACCGGAATCCAAGCTCGATCAGATCAACAACGCAATGGCCCCTAAAACTGAGCCAGAGCAAGTCCTTGAGGTCAAAACTGATGACATCGACGACTTTTTTGACTGAGCAAGATCTTGCGGAACGCTGGCAGTGCAAGGCAAAAACCCTGCAAAACTGGCGCATCGCAAGAACTGGACCTAAGTACCTAAAGATAGGTGCAAAAATTCTTTATAGGCTTCAAGATATCGAAGCTTATGAAGAGAACAACATCGTTTCTCACGAGTAATTCAATGGAATTCAAGTTTAAGTCCAACATCTTCAAGAACACCGCTGAAGATCACCAAAGGCTGTACAAAGAGAAGTACGACCCAAATAAAAACTACCCGCACATGACAGGGACTCTCTCTATCCCTAAATCTCAACTTCCGATGTTAGTTGAGTATTTGCATTATGCGCTTAGGAGTGACAGCCTGCAAACAGACGATTACCTAAACGAAGTTGTTGTGCCGGTAAAGATTTCGGGGTATCAGCAGGAATCAAAAACCGGCAAAAAGTACCTCGCTCTCAGCTATGAACCGAATTACAAGGTGATGATGGCTGCTAAGGAGGCCAAGAGCGCAGCAGAAGAAAAAGAGCAGTCAACGTCAGTCGACAGTGCTGCAGCTACGTTGGCGGAAGGCACGGCCGGACAAGTGGTTGAGCCAAAGCAGGACGACTTCTTCTGAAATGGAAATCCCAAGCTCACCTTGGCAGCTGATCTTTGAGCAGACCCGGCGGGACCTTGAGTCCTTGCCGGAGGATGCATATGTTCCAGTTCCCGCAGAATCATTGCTGGGGCTGCTGAATGACTTGTCAGATGCGATTGAATTAGCAAACGGACAGCAGGTACTTATCAATGCAATTATCGAAAACAGCTGAGCGTGTTGGACTAACCCTGTTGCGGTGGGGCACTAGACGCCCAATCATGCTGATTCAGCCTCCAAGCTGGACAATCCAATACATCAAGCCAATCCCCCCAGCAGAGCCCAGTAATCTGCTGCAACCTGTTGGTCGACTTGGTGCATGGATGATAAGAAAAGCCAACCCACTGGCACACATACAACCAAGCCTTTGTGCGATTAAGGTAACCTTGCCTTAAAATTACCTCTTACAGTATTATCTTATGTCTGAAACCAAGTACACTCAAGAGTTTTTTGACAACTCTTTCTTTGAAAGTAGATATTTAAATAGGCGGCTATACGCTGATGAAATAAACAGCCTATCGCCTAGCGAGGCAAAGTCACTCAAGACTGAGCTTGAAAGAGCCCTCGATGGATTAAATGATAAATTCAACAAAGAAAAAGACTGCGAAGATTATGATTGGCTGCATAAGCTAAGCGTCAAGAAAGAAGTCGTAAGGGTTTTTCTTGAGCGAGTCGAGGACTATCAAGCTCCGCCGCATCTGCCCTTTACTATTCAGTATCACCTGTCTTTTTTCAGGCAGCAAGTGACTAAGCGTATTGGTCCGCTAGAGGCTGATCGTTTATACGAGAAAGCGCGACGCTTAGCGGAAAGTCAAACCAAAAAAGAATTCAACCTTTGAGCAATGATTGATTCTCGTTTTTACGTCAAAGTGCTGAGCCAAACTTTTGAGCCACAGCGAATGATATGGCTAGCAATGCACCAAGACTATTACGAGGGTTCAGTTGCAGACGTGCAAGCCCCGCCTGAGCTTGACGCTGGTGCGTTAGTCGTGAAGCATTTGTTGAATGGCGAAAGAGGCCATTACGGTCCGTTGGAGCATCCGCAAATTAGCTTTTCAGTAACAGGCTTTCCGCACTCTGTTATGCAGCAAGCCAGAACTCATCGCGTTGGGGTGAGCTTTGACGTTCAATCAATGCGCTACACCGGGCAGCGTATTTATAAGTATTTCTTTGAAAATGGAATTGACATTGAGGACTTGTTTTATTTTAGGCCGGTTGGCAGCTACAGAAGCAGAGGTGGCAGGAAATATGCCTACAGCCAAACCATGCGTGAGACTGATATTGAGATTGCAAAGCATCTTGCAAAAGTCTATGCCTATAAATTGCAAGATGGTCATGCTGAAGAACATGCAAGAGATCTTCTTCCGTTTAATTTCAGGCAGAATTTTGTCGTCAGCTTCAATCTAAGAAGTGCGCTGCATTTCCTTGACCTAAGGTCCAAGCTTGACGCTCAAAAAGAAATCGTCGAATTATGCGAGTTGATTTTGCCTTGCCTTGAGTCTTGGGCACCGCAGGTAATGGACTATTACGTGCAAAAGCGGCTAGGCAAAGCACGGCTTGCACCATGACATATAGCTCAAGTGTGTTGCCAATGAGTGCCGGCGCGCATCCTTGTCCTTATGGCAAGCTTTGCATATTCAAGCCATGGTTCTTTGATGGCAAAGTTGTGCATTGGGGGCCGACTCAAGAGACTCAATCGGCAGCACTTGCGCTTGCCGAGACAATTAAGCAAATGTACGGATAAATCGTGTCTTCTTTGCGTTACCACGCCGGACGCATGGTTTTGAGCCAGAACGATGGCGTGTGGCAAGTCAAGATAAAGATCAAGAAAGAGCGAATGATTTACAAGCTCTCGGCAGTCGAGCTGCCTGATGCGGTTTTAGAAGCTGAGCAGCTTTATGCTGATGCAAAATGCTTGAGCAGTAGCCAACCTAGATGCATGAGCTGCATTCACTGGGAAATCGTCAAGGCCAACTGCAGCGTTGGATGCCCTGAAGGCAGGATGACTGGCGGCACTTTCGCTAAGGACTGCGCTTATTTTTGGTCAAATGACAAGCCTTGAACTTGTCGATCAAGATGGCGTAAAGCTTTGGCGGCTTGAATACAACGGAATGACTCGCTACTTCCGGGAGTCGGAAGAAGAGTATGTAATCAACTTGCTGATTGAACTCAAGAAGATTTATTCAAGTGATGCATAAACTGCATCCATCTCTGCGATACGACCAACCGCTTGCTTGATCAGTTTTTGCTGATGCCAAGCCTGTCTCGTCAAGGCGATAGCTAATCCTTGGAGAGTTTCCAGGTCTGGAATTTTTTGAACTGCTCTTACAGCACGCTCAAGAGCAAGCTCATCTTCCAACGACTGGTTGACGACCATCCACTCATTCCAGCTCATCAGATTGCTCCATGGATTGCAAGATTTTGCGCTCTTGTGAATAAGGGCGTGTCGACCTCACCTGTATGTAATCATGCACACCATGTAATAGCCAGTCAGGTGGCCAGCAGTTATTCCAATTAACTGGCTGAGCGCAGCCAACAACGACTGTCGCCCAAAACGCAGAGACATAGCTGTAAAGCCAATACCAATCGCTCATTACGCTGCGACTGACGGCATCACTGTTAGATGATCGTTGTAATGCCCAACGAGTGCGTAGCTTTGAGCTGGGGTTGAACTCATCTCATGAAACACCATCTGACCAATTTTCAAACCTGGATACAGAGGAAGTGGGTGGTGCTTTCGTTCGTTCTTCAATTCAAGCGTTAAACGGCTTCCGTGCCAGCCTGGATCGCACCATCCAGCAAGAAGATGATTGAGACCTTCCCTTGCACGGCTTGACTTGAGTACAAACTGTGCGCTGACGTTTTCTGGTAAATCAAATCGCTCAAGTGTCTCAGCCAAGCAAAACTCGCCGGGCAGGAGAAGGTATGGGTCATCTTGTGTCTTGTCTGCGATGTCGACACGGCTTAATTCGGGGCTTTCGGCAGACTCAATCATCAAGTGATCACCAAGCCTTACGTCAAGAGAGGCTGGGTTCAACAGTTCCGGGGCAAAAGGCCACACCATTTGACTGCTGTCACACTTCAGACGGATCTCCCAGTCGCAAAGAACTGCCATTTATTTCAAATCCACAGGTTACTGGACTTGTCAGCAGTAAAATTAAACTTCCCACTCTTATGAGGCGGGTCAGTCAGGCTTGCCAGGGGCACCCGGCCTGCTAATTAGCTCATGGCGCGAGAACCATGCGTAGTGCCCCAATCATTCGTCGTCCACAAGGATCACCCAGCCAGAACCTGGGCCTTCTACTTGCCAGCGCTGGTTGAATGTCCCACGGGGCACCCTTACATTCTTGCCCCCGTAGCGGGTTTCATGCCCACCACGTTCAATGCGTGGAGCGCCCATTGGGTCATGCATCACCCACTGCGCATCACCTGTTGATTCCGTACCTTCAAACCCAACGATGACGCTCCAATGCCCGCATGAGTACGAATCACACATTGGTGGTTCGCCGCGCAGCATATTTCCATGATGTAACCAGCCAACAAGGACTGGACGACCGCTGGCGATCTCTGCTTCGACTAACGCTCCATCAGCATCATTCCTGAACTCGGCGTGCAGACCAAGCTCTCTCAGTGTCCTTACTTGGGCTCTCACGTCGATCGTGTCGCCAAACCTTTTCCGTACCTCCCCATACTCTTCGGCGGTTTTCACCTTGCCGTACATAAGAGCCAACATTGCCGCTGATGCGTCTAAACACCGTCGATACCCCTTGTAATCAAAATCTAGTTGGTGAACATAAGGAACAACTGCCTTCTGGGCAATGCCACTAGCCTTCCACGCTTCAAACCATGCGGCGTCTTCCGACAACAACTCTTCAGGCAGCGCATCCTCTAGCTCTTTGATTGCGGCAAGCTGATGCGGGCTATCAGAGCGGAAAAAGGCAAAGAAGGGGAGCAACGCAAGGCTCATTAGATTCCCGAGGCGAGGCGTCATCGCGCTAATCCTGCCGTGTCACAACGCTTGTTGCCATCAAGGAAACCTGTGTAATAGACCAGACCAGCTGCAGACAGCAGCGTGCCAGACAGCACTGTCAGCATCCCAATGAAAATTGCAAAAATGACGCGCTTGCGGATCACTTTTGAGCGACTTGCGGAAATAGGTTTCTCTCTAAAAGCGCACAGAGTGAATCGTCAACTGTGTTGTCTGAACGCTTCGCATAAGCCTTCAAAAGATCTAAAACCAAGCGCTTCAAGCTCTCAGAACGCAAGAACTTAAAAAGGATTGGCTTGACGATCAGGAACATTGCAGGTTTATCAACTGCAAAAAGTCTAATTCCGGTTTGCGTGACCTTCCAACCGTGCTACTGCCTGCTCTAAATCACTGAGTCTGGCAAAGACTTCCTGGTCCCTGCTTTTAATGTCGGTATGAAGCACGTCGAGCTGTCTGCTCAAGCCATCAACAGCAGTCGTTAGACGCACCAGCGAATCACGCCCCTGCAGGCTCTGTTGCTTCAATCCTGTGATGCCAAGACCAGCGACAGTGATTGACGCACCAGCTGCAGCAGCCCAAACTTCGACCATGCTTCGACCTCGGCATTGATCCCATCATGGCAGAACCACAAGAAAATCAAGAAAGCCAAGAGAAAGAAGGCATCGCAATCGCTGATCTTGTGAAATGTGCTGTCTTGGTCTGGAGCGCCACATTACTGACTGTCTCCTATCTGGGTTTCTTCCCTCAGATGAAAATGGACAATACCTTTGTCGCTAGTTTGCTGACAGGAGCCATGGCTTCTTTTGGTATTGAACGCAAAGCTGCTAACCAGCAGAAAAAACAGCCACCTAAGATTGATTCAAAGGAGCCACCAAAATGAAACGCTTTTTGCCCTTGATCACCTTGCTGGCTCTTAGCCCAGCAGCAAAAGCCGACATCAGCCACAAAATCCAAAGCTCTGTTCAGCTTCAGGTTGGTGGTGCGATGACTACAGCAAATCGCATTGGCTCTTCATTCAGCATTTCAGGTTCAGGCGTTGACACTACCGACGGAACTACAGCGAACACTATTTCCACTGGCACTATTACTAGCGGCGTTTACAATCCTGGCACTATCGCTGTAACCCAGGACACACCTGGCAACGCTTTTAGTTTTAGTCAGTCATACACTCAAGGTGACGCCGTCCCAACATCAGCCATAACTGCAGGCGCTGTGCCTAACTTCTCTAGCCTGCAGTCCACTGCACCAGGAACCGCAGGAGACCTAGCAGGTACGGTCGCACCAACTGGAGCAATCACGGTTACAGCTGGTGGAGCGAATACCCTTGCAATCGGTCAAATCGTGACCGAACTGACAATCGATTGATGCGTGTTCTACTGCTGCTTTTATGCGGGCTAGTTGGTGAGGCTTTCTCTCTTGCTAAACCAGCCCAAAGCGTTCCAGTGGTGCCCAATTTTTCAACTGGCTCAATGACGAGCCATACTGAAACCACCAGTAATGTCACTGAAACAATCGTCAGTGAAACCTATGGAACTGGCTGGGAATACTCTGTCAGCGGCACTAACGTTGAACCTGTAAATGGGGCCAGCCTCACACCAGGCACTACAACAGTAAAAGAATGGTCAGCTCTGGACGTAGGCAACAAACCAAATTGGAGAATTGCCAACCCTGGCGCAGCATTTCAGTTCTCAGAAACCTATTCAGGGCCAGGGCTCAGCAACGTAACCACAATTCAGCGCGTAACCGAAATCGAGCAAATCACAGACACTATCTCTACCTTCTCGCAGTAGTCCTAGCGTCACCGGCTAACGCAGAAACTATTGGCGGCGTTTCTGCTACTGCCGCTCCAACAGCAACCAGTTCTGGCAGTGTCACAAATCAAGCTGTGATGATTGCTCCATCACAAGCGTTCACTAACTCTTACGGCAATGGCATTCAATGCCAAGGGCCAATCATCACCATCACGCCATATGTCAACAGGACTAAAAGCTGGCAATTGCCGTTCATGGGTCACGTTCTTGACCCTGTATATGATATTTCTGACTTGGATGATGATGGCCTACTCGACAATCCAGGATCAATCATCTACCACATGCGAAAAAGGACAAATCAAAAGGATACGCACAACTGGTCAGGTGGTTTGTCTCTCCAAGCCACAATCCCCCTAGATGGTGGGTTGCAAGAACGATGCAAAGCAATGGCTGATGCCAATATCCGTATGCACCAGCAGATTATTGAGACGAAACGCCTTGAATATGAAATCGCTAGGCTCAAAAACTGCGGAGACCTAAAACTAAAAGGCATCGAGTTTCACCCCAGATCGCCTTATTTTGCTGTCTGCGCTGACGTAGTAATCAAACCAAAACCAGGGCAAGTTTTACCGCACAGGCACGCTATTTCCGCGCCAACCGTTGCGCCCGCCTCCGCTGAAAAACGCTTACAGGTTTCGCCTTACGACCCAAAATCTTCTGGATCTTCTTCCCAATCTTCTTCACGATAGGCTTCACCGCCTTAAGCAGAAGCGGCGTAGCTAGCGCAGCAGTAACACCCACAGCAGCGGTAACCCCTACGGTTGTGACCTGCGGCAATGACGGAATTGCTGCTATGACTTGTTCAGGCAACTTGATCTCTTCATACAGGACGACGCATTTACCGTCTTGTATCTCGTAGCCCGCAATTCTTTTTGAACCATTTTGGACAAGCGTTCCAACCTCCTTCGCACGAAGCGGCGGACATCTTGGGTCTTCGTCAACAGCAGTCTTGGGAAGCTGAGGCGCAGTTGGCGTTGGCGGCTTTGGTGTTTCAGGCGTCGAAGGGTTTGGCAGGACAGCCTCAGGATCAAACACTAATTTGCTTGGCCTGAAATCCATCGGGTCAAATGACGGCAAATCCACGATTGGAACGCCGATATTGACCGTCACTGGCGGTGCTTTTGGCACGGACATAGCAGGGATACCATCCCAAAGCCGGATGTCGTTGATCCCAATAGTGCGAATCTCAGGCATCGCCCTGCATCTTTGCAATCAAGCGATCCAAATACCAACTGGCCTTGCCTGCGTCTTGGAGTGCATTTCCCTTATGCCACATCCTCAACAAATACTTGAGTGTCTGCCCAAGTAGATAACCGCTCACGACATCATCAGCGTCCCTGACGGCGTCCTCAATCACTTCAATTGTTTCGACTCGACCTTGGTTGTAATGGGACGGAGAGTTGATGGAATCTGACATCAAAACGGCAAAGCAGGGCCAGTGGTGCTGGGCATCAATTCTTTGACCTGGCTGGGCATCGCCTCAGTCACAGAATCACTTAAAGCACTGTGCATCTTTTCAATCATCAAAGCTTGCACCTTGCCAAGGTTTTCTTCGACGATGGCAGGGCCACGCACCACAGCAAACACAATCACTGCAGTGTTAGCAGCAGCTAAGACAAAGCCAACAGCACCGATTGCGTTCAGATACTTTTGCATGACGAAAACAAAGCAGAGAAAAACCCCCCGGCTTGGTGTGAGGATTTAAATCCCACCGGAGGGTTACGGCGTGTTCAGGTCCGTGATCTAAGACTACTCAGAAAAGGAACTTGACGCCAGCTTTGCCGCCGTAGCTGTTGTCGTCATCGCCGGTGATGCCGCTGATTTCTGCATAAACAGACAGTGCATCAGAAGCAGCAACAGCGCCGCCGATCTTGCCGGAAAATTCCATCTCAGTGTCAGCGCCGTCAGGCTGGACGATTGCAGGACCACCTTGGACGTAGTAGCTGTAAACGCCGTCGCCACCTTCCCAGCCAAGATGCAGGTCGGTTACTGATCCGCTGTAGTCGTTTCCGCTCCAACCAGCGTTAGCTTCAACGTTGGCATAGGGGCCTGCGATTGCAGAGAGGGGAGCCAAGGCAAGTGCGCCAGCGGCTGCACCAAAAACAATTGATTTGATCATTGGAACGTAAGTTGACGTTTTCCGGCACTACCGTACTTGGTTTCTGTTGCTTCGGTAGGGACAAGGTGTCCATTTTCTGTCTTGTCCCTAACAGCTAAATTATCGATTGCGATATTTCAAAGCCAAGCCGGTGTAAAGACCATGAAATTTATGGTCAGGCTTGTCGCGACCATCACGCACATATAAATGGTTTAACCACTTAACGCGGTTGGCCATCGCTTCTGTGTCCTGTGCCCCTGGCTTGCAGGGGATCATCGGATCAGGCTGCAAAAATTGTTCAGTCATCAGCAGCAGTAGAAAGAAGCGCAAATCCAATCAGGAGTAGCGCTCCAGTGGCAATACCAGCGATAAAGGTCACCAGGGCGTACCAGCGCCAGTGGTCGGGGTGCGCTTCTCTGTCAGTTGAGCGTCAAGTGCAGCGTGAATTTCAGAAACCTTCTCTTCACCGCCAAGTGCAGCTTGAACCCATGAGACTGCCTGCGCTTCAGTCACGCCGTCATAAGGGATCATGTCCTCAGCGTCAGGAGCTTCAAGACCGATTGAGCCATACGAACCAACGGAATAAACCTTGTCCTCGGTCTCGGCAGCTACGGTGAAGTGAAGCGTAGTAATAACGCCAGTTTCAAGGGTTCGGTCGCATTGACCAACCTTCCAGGTGTAGTTGTTTGCCATAGCTCAACGAATGCAGACTTAGTGTAAATCAAAAGCCCCGCGTTGCCACGGGGCGACCGACCAGTTGGCAAATTACTTGCCAGCAGCAATTGCGGCATTGAAAGGGTCAAGGTCTTCTGAAGTCCAGTAGTCCTTAGCGACCATCAACTCAAGGTGTTCAACATTGCGTGCAACTGTGGCAGTTTGCTCAGCGTCACGAGAAGAAAGAGCCATTAGCTCAGTAATCAAAGTGACGCTATCAAGAGCAGCAGAGTAGTTCTGCGCAATTTGTTCAGCGGTCAGAGTGTCAGCCATGTGGAAGCTCCAGGGAAAATAGCGTTTAAGCGCCCTTAAGGGCAGCTAGTTCAGCTTTTAGCTCGTTAACCATAGTAGTCAACTCCTGAACGGCATT
>Ga0181379_1000326_pt1 | contig 24073 bp, 17 predicted proteins | sample 2SPOviralmetaG_FD_130115 | JGI IMG/M metagenome (GOLD analysis project Ga0181379, IMG submission 130115) | Marine viral communities from the oligotrophic San Pedro Time Series (SPOT) site, San Pedro Channel, CA, USA - 2 SPOT_SRF_2009-07-10 | ecosystem: Environmental > Aquatic > Marine > Strait... | reverse complement strand
GTTAAAGCAAGCTCTACAAAAGAAGATATAGTAGACAATGATAATCCAGCTAATGTTGTGAATAACAAATAACTTCTTGTAATTTGTTCTAGCTTTTTACCACCGTCTGTTGTCGCACGTTTGTAGTTACCTGACTCAGCGTTAAGAGCATTACGTATTTCAAAAGCTATCTTATTAGTTTGTTTTACTGCTGCTTCTTTACCTAAAGTTTTAGTAAACTCTTCTTCCATTTCATTTAACTTTTGAGAAATTATCCTACCATCTTTACCAATATACTTTGCATGAGAAAGATATCTTGCTTGTGTCTTAGCATAAGTCTCCATGTTCTTAAATATATTTTGTTCTAAGAAAGGTTTAAACTCTTCCTTCTGAGACATCTCTAGTGTCCTAGATTTTTTATAGTCTGGACTAATCTCCCCCTCAGTTACAGAGAATGCTTCGTCTAAATCAACAACACCTTTATTTACTATAGCATCATAAAGTTTATCTGCCCTATCAGCACTGTATCCATTCTTAATTAAAGCAGCTAAGAATTCTTTCTTTAGTTTCCTAACTATAATAGGATCAACTACTTGATACTTTAACATATAGTTAAGTTCTCTAGCAATCTCTTTAAAATCCTTATCAACTACTTCTTCTGTCTTACCATCTTTATTAACAACTTTATAAGTACTATCTTTTTTAGCTTGTGCATTTTGAGTTTCAAGACTTGTATCAGTTGCTTTATTAAAACTTTCTATAGTCTTAATTAAAAAATCTTTATCTGGATTTGAATCAGGTATTAGTTTAGGATTAAACTTACCTGACTTTTTATCTTTTGCAGAGTCCCAAACTTTTCTTAGTTCATCACTAGCTTTATTCATAGCTCTCTGATTACGTTTTCCATTTTTTATCATTCTACTATAAAACTCTGGAGCAGTAGTAGTCATACCTAGTATCTTAAAAGTCTGAGCTATCTTATCACTTTCCCAAGCAGATCCAGTAAATGTCTTACTAGTTCCATTACCTAAGATAGATGCAAGTTCCCATCCTCTGTCACCAGATGAACGTAATACTTTAGAATGAAATATCCCATTAGACATACTTCTAAATAGTTTAGGAAACATTTTTATTGATTCAGCTATCCTATTATTAATTGGTAAGTTACCAAAAGATCTTTCATAAGACTGAGTTCTACTATCAATAGTTTCTATACCTAATTGTCTTCTAGCTATCTTTCTAGCTTCAACCATAGTTAGTGTGGTGTCTTGTTTAGAAGACAAGTTAACATCAATACCTTGATCATCTCTAGATACATTAGGTTTTTTAGATTTTTTAGATTGCTTAACTAGTTGTTTAGCTCTTGCTTCAATCTTTTGATCTATAGGTTTTATTTTTTCACTAGCTTCTTGTGCAACTTCTTCATTAGTAGGCATATTAGATAAGCCAAATTTCTTTTTAAAGTTATCTACAAAAGCACTAGCTGCACCAACCTCAGATCCATCAGCCTCTTGCTGACCGAAAGCTATATCAGCCCATGCAACATGATTTGAAACAGCTCCGGGTGTAGAGAATCCAGCACCTAAAGTACCACCTGTAACAGCAGCATTAATAACTCTTCTATTCATCTCTTCCATATCGAAAGGTTTATCAGAGAACTTAGTTGCAGCTATATAGTTAGCAACCTCTTGACCTGTTTCAGTTAAACTCTCACCAGCTGCACCAGCTGACAACCTCATACCATAGGATTTAAATAAACCTTTTGCACCTAACTGTTTCTTAGCTATATCTTTAGCATCTCCTACAAAAGAAATCATTTCTCTTCTAGATGCTTTAGATACTTGTGCTTGAGCAATTTGTTTTCTTATATTATAAGGTAAGTTTTTATCTTGCTTTTTAGCCAAAGCTTCTACGGCTTCATTCAACATAGACTTAGGTGCTTTACCAGCTCCAAAGATAGCCTTAAGACCTAATCGATCTAACGTTGCTTGAACAAGACCAGATGCTACAGCAGCAGACGCACTCTTCTTACCTTCCATTTCATTGTAAGTGTTACCAGCAAACACTGAAGCAGGAGCTGAAATACCTATAGCACCACCAGCTATACCTCCAACAATAGGAGCTGCAACATTACCTACAGCAATACCTGCAAGGGTAACTGCCATATAAGGAACTGAGAGTGCTGCATTATTACTAATCCATCTTATCCCTGACATAACACCATCGACATCTCTGAAGTCTGTAAGTGTTGTACCATAGTCATTAAGTTTAGTTCTATATCTTTCGACACCCTCTTCACCAATGTCAGCTAACGTATCTACGTTTAAACCTGTACCTGTAGCTTCAAGGAAACCATAAGCTCCTTCCATAACTCCAAGCCATCCTTGTTCCCAAGAGTCACTAAGAGGATTAAGAGATTCATTTGTTAGTGTTCTATCCATTGATCTTACATTAACAACATTTTGTTGGTAGTAATCACCATAGCCAGCATCATTAGCAGCTGCCAATTCAGCTTCATTATGAGCTAATACTTTTAAACCTTTAGAATATTTACCATCTTCTAACTCAGCTCTAATAATATCATTCCTAGCTTTGTCAAACTCATCTCGTTCTTCAAAAGATTTAGGATTTTCTAGTCTATCTATACTACCTAAGTTTGCTATAGAAGTTTCTAATGCAGAAGAGTATGGTCCTGTATTAAGAAGACCACCCTCTAAAACTTTTTGTTTAAATGATTGACCTGCATTGTTAACTAAGTTAGCTAACACACGCCCATAAACATCCTTCTGTATTTTACCTCTGCCATCAGTTATAGGTACAAGGTTTGTAAAGCCAGTCTTATTTGCTAGGCTAGAAAGTATTTGAATAGATTGAGTACCACCGGGATCTCCAAGTTTATATGTACCATCTGACAAAACCTTTGCAACTTCTGGAGCATCGAACCCAGCAAGTCTATATCGTACACCATCTTTATCTATAGTGTCACCATCTATCCAAAGAGGGTTAGAAGTTTGAATATCATCTTCTTCTTCAAGTTGATTACCTAAAACAGGATCTGATAGCTTTTGTAACTTCTCATAAAAACCCATTCTAATCTCCTTATTAATTTAATTTACTTGCAAGATACTCTAGTTCATTTGCTTTATACCATAAGAATTTTACAAACTCACTTTGACCAGCGTATTGTTTATTGCCTACATCATCATGCCATTGATTTATATTCTCAGCTAAAGATTTAGTAATACCTTTTGCTCTTTGTTTATCAGAAATAATATACTTACCATTCTTAGGTTTGAATACACCATCATTTCTTTCAAAACTTGCTTGCCAATCAAGCCAAGTAACTTTATCTATGGTGTCATCATCACTTGTATCAAGAAGGGCTGCTAAAACTTTTTGAGAAAACCTAGAAAGAGATTGTTGTCTTAGATCATCAGGTAAAACATAGTCACCTTTTAAATCTTTAACATTTTGAACAGCACTTAATGCAGCTATAATATTTTCAGGTTTATCATATTCAGTTTTGCTTGGATCTTTAGGATCACTATATGTAATAAATAAATTAGGATCTCCAATTTGTGTTTTAATAAATGCAGACTCCATAAGTTTACTATTAGGTCCAAACATATCTTTAATTGTATCACGATTTTTTAATGCTGCTGCATCATAAGATGCTATGATAGCAATTTCTTTTACTGCATCCGCTGGCATAGAATATTTTTCTGCAAATAATCTCATTCTCAATGCACCAGTTCCAGCATCCATAGATTTAAATATACTTTCAGCTTTAGTAGATACTTCTCCTTCTGAGTTTTCTGCAAATTCTTTAAAGTCACGTCTAGAAAATAAACCATCTTTATCACTTAAGAAGTTTTTAAAATCAGTATTTAATTCTTTTCTTCTTGCAAAGAACTCATCAGTACCCGGAACGAGTGATAAATTTGTTTCAATATAAGGACTTGTTTGATCTATTGGTTGAAGTTCTTTACCAACCTTTTGAACATATCCTATATTTTCATTTCCAAACTTAGCTTTTAAACCAATAACTTTTTTATAGCTACCATTAGGTTGCTTAACATGGAAAACTTTAGTATCACCTAAAAGTTTTACAGCATTCATAGATGCTTTTGTTACTAGGTTAGAAGCTTTAGGGTCTAGTTTAAATATTTCTAACGATGCATCTGTGTACATACCAGTAGCTCTTAACTCTTTTACTTTATCATTAATTTGTTCTCGTTTATGAAGAGTTGTAATACCACTAAGGTAAGCTTGACCAGCAAATCCTAATGCTTGGTTACCTGTCATACCTGTTAGCCTAGCACCAGCATATAAGATAGCAGCTTTAGCTAACATCTTAGGATCAAACAAGTCACCCCAAGCTTCTTTCAAAATATTCTTAGAAGATTCTATAAGACCTTTAGGAATATCTTTGGGGTCTGGTAGATTTTCAGGTGGTGTGTATGTTGGCCCTTGTGGATTTAATCTATCAGCTTCTAACGCTGCTTTAGATATAGCTTCAATTTCTTTTTCTTTTTCTACTTGATTAACTATTGCTGTTGTAGGTCTGAATGCTTCATCATCTCTTCCAGCTTTTTCTGCAGCATCATCGTATGCTACTTTATTTAATACAGATGGACTAGTTATATTTTTTAGAGCATCTTCAGCAGCCTTAATCTCCCCTTGCGCTTTAAGCTTATAAGATGCTTCTAATGTTGCATTATCTAAAACAATCTTAGCTGCGTCTTGTTCGTTTTCTACTTTAATAAGATCATTATTTAAACTATTAATTCTATTTTTAATTTTTACTTGATCGGCAGGGTTTGCTGTGTTAAATTTCTCTTCTGCTTCAGCTATTAAATTTTTATATTTTTCTTTACTTCTTTCTAATGAGTTATATCTTGAAGTATTATAATCTGTTTTAATATCAGATTTAATATCAGACACCACATTACTTATTGAATTTGAAATAAAGTTAATAGGTATTAAAGGATTAGATTCTTCATTATTAACTACATTTAAATCATCTATACTATCAATAGGCATACCTAATGTATCAGATATACGACCTTGATTCATAGACTTAGGTCTAGCGTCAGGTGTTAACTGTTCAAAAGTAGGATCATCAGGTTTTTCAAAAGGAGGGATACCAGCAGCTGTATACTCTGGATTTTCTTTTGCTATCTTCATGATGTCATCAACAGTTGCGCCACTACCTGAGAAAGCAGCACCTGATCCAGTACCCATAATAGCTTCTGCTATGCCCGGTGTAGCTATATCATATTTATTCTTAAGACTAGGTACACTATAATTTTCTACAGCACCTATTCTTGGATCATCCTTGTCTACATTAACAGGGACAACAGGGTCCATAGGCATTCCTAATGTATCAGATATACGACCTTGATTCATAGACATAGGTCTAGCGTCAGGTGTTAACTGTTCAAAAGTAGGATCATTAAGTTTCTCTTTTTTAAAAGACTTAATAGGGTCCATAGGCATTCCTAATGTTGATGATATACCTTCATCACCTATTATGTCAAAGAAGTTAGGTTCATTAGTTTCAGGATAAGGAATTTCATCATCTTCATTATTAAGAAACAAGTCTCCAAATGTATCAGTAAGCCACTCTGTCCAGCCTCCAGATCCTAGGTAGTTTACCTTGCCACCTTTACTGTAATTATATTCCATCTTACTTCCCTCTTCTATAAACTCAGGATCATCTAATAGTCTTATTGAATCTGCTAGATAATCAGCTCTAGGTGGTGTTTGATTAGCCCAATCAGAATCATAAACTTCTTTAACTGCTGTTTGATTATCTCCAGATCCTAATGCTCCAATCATTTGATCAAATGCTCTTTGTTTTGTACCACCTAATTGAAAAGCTTGATGTGTTAATGCACCTTTAACTTCTGCTGGATAATCATCAAAGTTATTAATATTATTTCTTGCATCATCAGCTGCTTGTATTACATCGTTATCAAATATATTTTCTAATTCTTTGTCAGTATATAAGACTTGACCTAGCTTATCCATATACTCCATACCTAACTTATGTCCATATCCAATATGAGGTATACCATCAACAAGATGTACTTTTCTATTAAAGCCTTCAAAATCTTTTAGATCTTTTAACCATTTTTGATTATGTTTATTATGAGATTGAGGTATTATAGATCTAGTCACACTATCATATCTCCGAGATTGAGGTATTATAGATCTAGTCACACCACCTTCTCCATAGTTTGCACTAGGGTTAGGAATAGTTGGTATAGGTACATCAGACCCTTTAGGGATTGTACCTCCTTGTGCGGCTTGTATAGCTCTACCGTGATCATTCATAGCTTGTATCTGAGGCGCATACATATTAGCAGCTTCAGCATTCATAACGAATTCTCCGGGGGTTAACCAAGCAGGAACAACATCTGAACCTATAGGTTTTCCGGGATGATTTTTCATATGAACTCTCCTTTATAGAATTTTACTTCTTGACTTAATCTTATGAGCTTCTGTTTTTAAACCTTGATCTGCAAGCATTTTTGTAGTCATTATATTTTTCTTATGCTGATGCATATCATTAGCCATCTCTAGCTTTGTCATAGGCTTTTTACCTAAAGGTCCACCATGACCCATGTATTTTGGATTACCTACTGGTCCACCTTTACTAAAAGCTAATAGACTTCCTAGTGGTCCTAGTACGCTACCTAAAGCACCTTTTAAAACCATACCAGTAGCCATTTTACCAGCTTGACCTAGTACTCCACCACCTCCTTTTCTAGAAGATGATATTCCACTTTTCTTTCTTGGTCCTAAATTCTTAGGCATATCTATTTTTAATTTATTATAGGTCATTCCAAATGGATCAGCAACACCTCCAAGACGTTTGTATTCTACATTACCACCTTGGCTATAGTTACATCCACAGTTTGATTTACCACACTTAGGACACATTGATCCTTTAGCATAGTATTCTACAGGGCCACCTTGATTATATCCTGAACGACCTTGTCCTGTTCCACCAAATCCACCCGAAGTTGCGCCAGAACCTTGACCTGTTTGACCTCCAGAAAAATCTCCATAGTTACTAGCACCTCCACTAGAATCAGGTGCTTCAGCTTCACTATAATCTTTTGCTGATGTACGTTTAGATTTAAATACTTTCTCTTGAGGGAATCCCGGATAGTTTTCTCTAGATAGGAATGGCATTTTGTCTAAGAATTTACCAAATGATTCTATCTCTGCTGCTGTCATGTCAGCAAAGCCTTTTGTTTTTCCTGCATCAGGGCTATCTGGACCAGCATTATACATCATGTACTCTTCATATCCCGGTTCTCCGGGTTTAGGTGGACCTCCAGATCCACTACCTTCTCCATCACCACCTTCTTCTTGTTCAGCTATAATATCACCTATCTTATTTTTAGGTATATAAGGAGTGTACTCTGTATCATAAGAACTTTTTTTATTTAAAAGACCTTCTGTGTCTCCTAAGTATGCAGCTAAAGCTGAAGATGCATTACCTGCTGGACCCCCTGCATCTACTTTTTCTTTTCCTCCAGTGTAACCACTACTCATGTACTGTGATAATACACCTTTTAGTTTATCTTCATCTTCTACATCAAGTGTTGGTCCACCTGCACCTTGTAATATACCAGCCATTACTTACCACCTCCCGATGTAATTTGCTCAGTTTGTGTTCCTACAGCTGGTGCGCCATAAAGACCAAATAATCTTTGCAGTCCTTGATACCCAGCATCAGCTTGATTTTGATTCTGCTGTTGTATAGCAGACCCTACACCCTCTGTAGCAGATATACCTTGGCCCATTTGGTTACCAATAGTATTACCAGATCCAATAACACCTTGCGCTCCACTTAAAGCAGCAGCACGTCTATTAGCTAACTCAGAAGAAGCCATATCACCTGCAGTTTTTGACAGAGCAGAAGCATTCATAGCTTGAGATCTTGCTCCACCTAGTCCTCCACCCATTGATGCTTGACCTTGTAGCTGACCTAACTGAGCCATCTGTGCAGCACCTATCTGATCTTCCATAGCTGTCATTTGATCACCAATTGCCTCAGTTCCAAATAAACCTGTTCCAGCAGCAGCATCTCTATAAGCTCCTGCAGCTCCATAAGAGTCAGCAGCTAATTGATCTAGCATACCACCTTGTTGACCAAGTGTTAATTTTCTATTATATGCATCTTGTTGTTCAGGTGTTAACCCTTCAACATGAGACATACCCCCACTATCATATAGATCAGTTGCAGCTTGTGTTGCTGCTTCTACTTGTGGGCGTAACCAATCAGGAACTCCTGTGTTACTAAATGTCGTTTGACTTCCACCTCCAGCCATATTATAACTCCTTCATTAAAACCGTAAAAGGTTGTTTATATTCTTTTGGCAAGGCTCTTGCCCAACCTTTTCTACCATAGATAGACGCATACTTGCATCCCATCTCTTTTGCAAATTCTTCAAACTTCTCTAGTATAGGTGGTCCATACTTGAACCAACCTTTACCAGTTGTAGTAACTATACCAAACTCTTTGTACTTAGTGTACTCAAGTATCCTTGTTATAGCTACAGCTTTTAGTTTGCCCTCTTCTTCGAGAACCCAACATTGTGAGATTCCCTTGAGATTTTCAATGAACAAGTCATAGGAAGTTATATCTCCTAGTCCATGTGCTAATGATTTCTCTACTTCAGGAGCTATCTCTCCCCATCTAAGGGTTAACTCCTCGTGTCCTAACATCCTCATGTGTTTTCCTTAATATGTTATTCTTGATGTACTCCAATATGTTTGATAACTAGTAGTATAAGCAGTTGAGTGTTCTCCTTTACCCTCACCTGTTAAACGATGTGTAGTTTTACTAGTAGTTGTACTAGTATTATAAGAAGTGATAAACCCTTTTGCGTATATCTGTCTTACAGTTCCACCATCATTCGCCCATATTTTAGTAGCTTCTCTAACAGTACCACCATCATTGACAAAAATCTTTGCAGCCTGTCTTACATTACTTCCATCTTTTACAAACATCTTTGACATATTAAACTCCTAATACTGTACAACAAAATAAATACCTGCTGTAAAGTCTGATGCAACAGGATCAGGGTTTCCAGAATCAGATTCAATTAATATTGGAGATCCTAGATTAGCTCTTGCAGCTGTTGCTGAAGTAGCACCAGTACCACCATTAGCGACTGCAACTGTGCCTGACACATTTGTTGCTGTAGTAGCTGAAGCAGCACTACCTGTAGTGTTAGAAGCAATAGTAGAATCAAGGTTAATAGTAATACTACTAGAACCTTCTGTCCCATTACCTACTGTTGTTATTCCAGTACCACCAGCTATAGTTATAGTTTCTGCTGAAGCTTGGTTAACTGTAAAATCTGCAACACCATTAGCATTTGAATCACCAGATAAAGATATTGTAGAATCTGATGCGCTTACTCCTGATAGACTAGATAAATTTAATTGAGCTAATGCACCAGAATCTGTTTGATACCCTACGCCTCCACTTCCACCTGCAACAGAACTTCCTCCAATGCCACTTTTAGCAGCACCTCCAGCTCCTACAGCTGTTGTAGTTATAGTGTAAGTAATAGTAGGTAAGTTTGTACCATCAGCATCTGCAGTAGTTGGTGCAGTAACATTTGTAGGATCTGCTGCTTCTGCAGCATTATAAGCTGAAGTTTTTACAGCTGAAGTATCTAATAGAAATGTTTGAGCAAAGCCAGCTCCACCACCAGTACCACCAGAAGTATCTTGACCACCTGCTTCTGTACCCGAACCACCAGCACCACCAGCACCTAATCCAAATGCAACAGATGGTTGTCCAGCACCACCAGCACCAGCTACTCCTCCACCCGGAGAACCACCAGCGCGATTACCACCTGCTCCACTTAAGTTTACAGGATAAGTATTAATGGCATTAATAGCTGTTGTAGCAGCTGTCCTAGCAGCTGATGTAGATCCAGTAACTGCAAAAGTAATAGCTGCAGTTGTAGTTCCACCAGTATTTCCGTTTTGATTATCTGAATTACCAGAAGCTCCACCTCCTACAGCAGATACTCTAAGTGAATTAATTGTTCCAGAAGAAGTTAAAGTTACTGTATTAGTTCCAGTAGTAGTTCTTGTAATTGCAGTATCTGGAACAGAAACACCTGTTTGAATAATAGGATTTTTAAGTATAGTCTGGTCTTTAGTAATAGTCATTGCAGAACCAGTATTACTTGTATGATCTCCAGAAGATGTTACAAATGCAAACTCACCACTATTATCAGTACCTAAGAATACTCCTATTGCAGTATCAGCTGCACTATTCTTACCTGATTTAATACCAGCATTATTTTGAATAACAAGTTCACTGTTTAAACTAATTTTAGCTGCATCAATTTTATTAGCATCAATCTTGTTTGATGATATAGTTCCTGTTGTAATCTTACCACCGTTAATAGTAGTAGTGTGAGCATCAATTAATGCTGCAAAGTCTTCTCTGATCCAATCAGTACCATCAAATAAATACAACTGGTTTTCTGCATCTGTATCAAACCATAGATCTCCTTCTGACATACCAGAACTAGGTTCACCAGCTTGTCTAAAGGTTTTTGTTTTAAGGTCTGCAGATGCTTGTGCAGTATTAGCTGCTGTCTGTGCAGTGTTAGCTGCTGTCTGTGCTGTAGCAGCATTAGTAACACCAAGATCAGCTCTGTCTTTTAGTATTGCAGCTATAGCATCTAGTAGAGCTTGTTTTGTATCATAGTAAGTTTTAAATCTAGTATTAAAAGTACTTCTAACAATAGTTGTAGTTATTAGTTCACCAGAAGAAAGAACAAGATCTCCACTGTTATCAAATATATTTATATCACCTGCAGCAGTTCCAGTAGAGTTATTAAGATACTCATTTAATGCTGTGTTAGCTGTTCTATATGCTGCGTGATCAGATTGATTTGCTGCTACTCCTGCATCAAGAGCTGCTGCTATAATACCAGAGTACTCACCACGTATAGCATCCCATATAATTTTAACTTGTAATTTTTCTACAGGTGTAAGCTTATCATCATCAGCAATATCATCAAGTTCACCTTGAGCTGCAGTAGCATTACTAGCTGCTGTGTTGGCTGTTGATTGAGCTGTGGCTGCGTTTGTGACTGCAGTGTTTGCTGTTGATTGAGCATTAGCTGCATTTGTAACTGCAGTATTTGCCGTACCTTGTGCCGCAAGTGCTGCTGCAGCCGTAACTGTATCTGTTGTTTTTACCCAATTTGATGTAGCGTTACCAGTAGATATAGCTATATACATCTGGTTATCATCTGTATCAATCCATATATCTTTAGCTGCTAATGCTGTAGGTATACCTGATTGTCTAAATACTGTAGGTAATGTAGTAGATGTAGTTCCATCTGTTATAGAGTTACTATTAGTAAACTTAACAATACCATCAAACACTATTATTTTTGTAGGTGTTTGAAAAGTTAAGTTTGTAGTACCACCATTAGTCGCTTCATAAGAACTAAAGGATGATTGCCAATAAGCATTTGTATCTGTAGGGTTAGGAGTTGGTGGGGTTAACGACCAATTATTAGGTAGCGTAGAAAAGTTACCTGCACTCCAATCCCAAGTAGCATTACTTGTACCACCACTAGTTCCATTACTAGGTGCAGAAGGCGCATTAGCTGACTGTGCTGTATAATATACAACACCTGTAGTTTGCCTTGGGCCTGTAGGTCCAGTAGCTCCATCAGAGCCATCAGCTCCATCAGATCCATCAGCTCCGTCAGATCCATCAGATCCTGCTGGACCTTGAGAACCTGTAGCTCCTGTAAGTCCTGTTGATCCAACTTTTGATTTAGTAAGAGTTTGAGACTTAAGAAAATTTAAATTACTATTTGCTGGTCTTACAGTTATAGTATAATCTATTTTTACTGAGTCAACAGAATCAGACATTGCTGAATGATTAGCAATAACAATATTATTACTTGAAGCACTTTGACTACCTTCAGTTATATTTGAATTATTAGCTACTGTTACAGTAAATTGACTTGCACTAGGTGTGCCTGATGTAATACCTGTAAGCTGTGTAGCTCCTTTAAATACTGAAATAGTTGTACCAGATCCTGAGTAACTAGACACTACACCTGTGTTAGACGCAGGTAATGTATGTGACTCATTAGTTACAACTACTGTATATCCATCTGAACCTTGTTGTATAGCAGGTATACTTATTGTATCAAAAGCTAGTTCATTTTGATCTGCTTCTGAAACACCTACTCTTAATGTAGAAGGATTAGTCCAATCAGCAAATGCTGCAGGAACCGATACAGAAAAAGTATCTGATAAAGCTGAAGAGCCATCTGTAAAACTAGACTCATCTGATATCTCATCACCAGTAAATTTAAAGAATCCGTTAGTAACATTAGATGCGGTAGCTGTCAACGTAATCGATGACGGACTTGGGTTTAAACCATTCTCATCATAAGTAATAACATATTTAGATGAAGTTAACTTTACAGCTTTAGAGTCAGCACCTGCTGCTCCAGTTGCTCCAGCTGCACTAACTACTACTGCAGCAGAAAACTCTGATGCAGGAATAGAATCAGTATTAGTATCACTTACTGCGCTTGCTTGAATTACCCATAGGTATTGTCCTGCAGGGACAGTAGGTATAGATTGACTCCAACCATTTAATGTACCACTGGATAAAGTGTTATTAGAAAATGTATATGTAAAAGTACCTGTTGGATCAGCAGGAGCTGATGAGTTACTTGTACTTACTTGAAATAGTTCAACAACAGCAACACTGTTACCATCAATACCTGATGCGCCTGTAACAGCAGCAGCAGAAAACTCTGAAGCTGGTATAGAATCTGTAGCAGTTGTTGATGATGCAGTTGCATGCTTCATCCAAAGGTATTCACCTTTAGCTAACGTAGGTATTGTCTGTGTCCAACTATTAAAAGTTCCTGCTGACAACACACCTGTTGAAAACGTATATGTAAATGTACCACTAGGGTTAGCTGGTGCAGAACTTGAGTCAGTACTTTTTTGATATATAGCTACTGTAGCATTATTAGATCCTGCAGCACCTGCTGGTCCTGTAGTTCCACCTTGAAATGGTGTACCCCAAGATGTTATATTAGTTGCTGCTGTTGATGGATCAAATATTGTACTTGATATCCATACTTGATCAGTACCTGACGGCACTGCTAATGCCCAGCTTGCAGAGTTGTTACCACTTAATGCACCTGAAGCATATGTCCATGTAACATCTGTTGGAGCTGAAGGTGCGCTACTAGATCTTTTATAAAGCTCTACAGCAAACTTACCTTGCTCTCCTTTTTCTGCTAGCTTTGTAACAGTTGACCAAGATCCTGATGCTATAGATTCTGTTGCAGCGGTATCAGCAACGTGTACTGTAGTTACCCATAGGTATCCACCAGCACCTGACGGAACATTTCTAAACCATACATCATTAGGTCCAAGACCATTTGATACACCATCGTGACTAGCTCCGTTAACTAATACACCTGTCTTATAAGTATATGTAGTTTCTTCATTCATTGCTGAAGGTGCAGAGTCTGTGGATGTTCTTGCGTATAGATATATTGTTGCTGTATTAAACCCACTTGCACCAGATTTAACTTGTGATGTACCACCTGCACTTGTTCCAACTACACCTGTGTTTAACGCTTGTGTAATTTGGTTTAGCCATGAGTCAAGTACTAAGTCACCTGTTATTGGGGGTTTAATTACTGCCATTATCTTGTACCACCTTTAATTATTTCTAGTTGAAGACCTGTTAAACTCCAAGCTACTCCTGTTGTAGCTGATTGATCACCGATCTTATAGTTTAAAAATCGACCTTGTATTCTAGTATCTACTTTATAATCAGTAGCATAGTTAAATGTAAATGATGATCCACTAGTTACACCAGTTTCATCTTGAGGTCTTGAAGTTCCTTTAAGTTCTACATCTAAATCTTGTGATCCAGACATAAGCATAGCAATAGAACTTAATTCTTCAGTATCAAACTCAGGTGTCATAGCTAATCTTTCTCTTTCAACGAATGAATCATATACAGTAGATCCATCTTTTAATGTATAGTTTGAAGGTACATCACCATAGAATATAGCTGTTGCATCTGTTATTATAGGTATTGACGAGTTATCAGAACCAGACGATGGTGCTACATCTGCACATACTATATTTGTTTGCGCTCTTTTAGTCCATGCTTGAGTTCTGTAGTTCCATATTAATACTTCATTATTATTAGTATTACTTGATGGTGTGTAAAACCAAAGTTCATCATATCTTCTATTTCTTATTATTCGTATATTATTAGGATCTAATGTAGTAGATGTACCATATAAATAATGTCTAACTCTTAAGTCAGCTATTGATTGTATATTTCCGGGATGACCAGAGAATATATAAACATCATCACTACCAACAACTATATGTCTACCATCATATTCTTTTACAGCACCAAGACAGTTAGCTCCATAGCTTTCTGTTACAGGAGATACAGAGTATGGGATAAACCCACCTATTCTTTGTATAGAGTGAATAGAAGTATCTGTATAAACATACATTACACCTTGCATTTCAGCCATGTCTCGAACAGTTCCTGTACCTGATAATGTAAACTCATCAGCTGTGTTAGCTCCATCTCTAAATGGATTCCAGCTTGTAGGTATATTACCCGGTGCTGCAACATCAGATGTTCTTATTACACCCGGAAGTTTTCTTATTACAGCAGAAGTAGAAGCATTAGTTTCTGTAAGATCTCCTGCTATTAAAGAGTTGCCATAAGATTTAATAACACCACACCGTACATTAATAGTAGGTGTATCTTGTATAGATATTCTTATAGTATCTCCCGGTAATGCACCAGTTAAAGTATCTGTTCTAGCTCTAGGTGTTGCTGTATTTTCTGTACTGCTACTACCATTGTTATTAATAGTAACAGGTGTACCAGATGGATTAAGACTTGTCATCTTAAAGTTTAATACAGGTGTATTAGGGTCTATAGGTATAACAGTATACAAAAGATTCTGTGTACTAAAATCTATAGAGAATCTACCTAAAGGTATATCAGGATTAAACTCATCCCATTGCATGTTTATTACTTCTGTTTGTGATAAATATGAATCCCAGTTAGGTAAGTCTGCTATTGTATTAGTACTTATAGGATCTGATAAATACTTTGGTTTATCAATACTATTATTAATAATAAAATGAAACCCACCATTAAATGTAGTGTGAGACCATTTAGCCGAAGCACTAGTTGTCATAGTACCTGCAGTTATTCTAGTACCTAACGCTGCAGTATTCCATGCATAAACTGTAGCTGTAGTACTAGCAACATGCACAACAATGTAATAGTTATTGGTTGGACCTTGCCAGTAAGCTACATATTCTATTCCTGATGTAGGACAGTCAGTTAAACTAATTGCTAGTTCACCTTCCATTTTACGCACAGCACCTGCATTAAATCTAACATTACTCACATTTGAAAATGCATTAGGTGGTAACGAAGATGATGATGCATCTAACATTACACCCATAGCTGCTAAGTCTGTAAGTGGTATAACTTGTCCTGCCATGAGAACCTCCTATTATTTCGCGTATGGATTTCTAAACTTGGCTATTGATCCACCGAAGTAGAATGATATGATGCCAGCGAATACATCTAGTAAAGTCATTAACCATATCATTGGCAATCCAATAACTGTAGTGACCTCTTGTATTTCTTTATTACTTTTACCTATACCAAATATTCCATTGCTTTCTTCCATAACTGTTTTTATATCAAACCATTGGAAGTCATACATCACTACCATATAAGGTATACCAAATGCTAGCGTTATTAGTAATCCATATGCAAGTACTCGTCGAGCTACAGACCTATGTGGATCTGTTTTTGATAAGCCTTTCTCATATTTAATCTTAGCTTCCATTAATTTTATTTCGTTATCAGCAGCATCTGTATTTGCTTTTGATACAGCAACAATCATGTCCATTTGATGCTTTCTTTCAGAAGCTTTCACTTCTTGGTTTTGGCTCCAGATCTTACCTGCAAAGCCAGTAATGGCTCCAAATCCTGAACTGACCAAAGCCGTTGGTAATCCAAATAACATTTGTTTACTCCTTTAATAATTCCTCAAGAGCATTCCTTTTGTCCGGTGAGTGGATCAATGAAGCAAGCCAATATCGCCTCTTCCTCCTCTCTACTCTTCTTTGTAACGCTTTTAATCTTGACCTCATCCTTCTCTTTTTCTTCCAAGGGCGCGTTAAAGATTCCAAATCTTTTACCTGACGCTCTAAACGTCGTACACCCTTTCGCTCCACCGTTGAAGGCATCCATATAGACCTGTTTGAACTCTTCATACGTTACGTCATCCCCCACATTACACGTTTTACTACAAGCTGAATCAATATAATTTTGAGCCAGTAACAATACTGACAAGTGTTCATCTACTGTTATTTCATTTGCAGTTCGTCCTTTGATCCCTTTTGAGTACGCATAGTCCTCAACTCTTTCAACGATTGGTCCGTCAAAAGTCTGGATGGTACGGTCATAGTAATGTGAAAAGACTGGTTCGATTCCTCCACTGACGTTATCTGCCACCAGACTGATCGTACCAGTTGGAGCAATCGAGGTAAGGTGCGAATTCCTGATGCCATGTTTGCGTATTTCCTTTTTAACTGAAGCAGGTAAAGACCTGACAAAATTACTTTTTAAATACTCTTCTCTATACATAGGAAATGAACCCTTCTCTTCAGCTAACTTAGCAGAAGCTTTGTATGTATTGTCTCTCAAACATGCAAACACTTTTTCTGCCCATGCTAGAAAACTATCAGATCCATATGGATACCCTAACATTTCTCCAGCGTTAGCTAGTCCTGTAAGTCCTAACCCCATTCTTCTTTTATTCTTTGCTTCATCTGCTTGTGGCTTTAATGGATATATTGTACGGTCTATAACGTTATCCATAGCTCTAACTATGTGTGGTATATCAGCTTTAAATTGCGTAAAGTTAAATATATAAGGACCGCTTTCCTCTCCATCTATAGATGTCTCTCCGTGTACATACTTAGTAAGATTAAAAGATCCTAACAAACAAGCACCGTATGGAGGTAATGGTTGTTCACCACATGGATTAGTTGCAGCTATCTCTTCACAGTAGTAAAGATTATTCATCTCTTTTATTCTATCAATAAATAGAACTCCGGGTTCTGCCCAATCCCAAGTACTTGACATAATCATTTCCCATATCTCAGTAGCACTTTCTCTACCTCTATGAACACCATCAAACATTAATTCGTATTCTTCATTTTCTTTTAGTGCTGACATAAAGTCATCGGTAATACCTACACTAATATTAAAACCAGTAAGCTTATCAGAATTACGTTTAGCAGTAAGGAAATCTTTAATATCCGGGTGGTCCACACGTAGAACACCCATCTGCGCGCCTCGTCTATGTCCCGAACTCGCAATGGTTTGGCAAATAGAATCAAAGATACCCATAAAAGATACTGGCCCAGACGATTTGGAATCCAAGGATTTAATAAGATCCCCTTTTGGACGCAGTTTCGAAAAATCATACCCAATGCCTCCTCCTCTCCTCATAGTCTCTGCAGCCTCAGAAGCTCTTTCCATAATGTTACTCATAGAATCTTCTATTGTACCTGATACAAAACAGTTATATGCTGTTGTAATTCTTCTAGAACCCACAGCATTCTGCACACGACCTGCAGGTAGGAACCTCATGTTCCCTAAGATATCCTGCAGTTCGTACTTATGCTCTGGGGTATCATGTAATGCACCAGCAATACGTCTTACTTTATCATCAAATGTTTCACCTTCTTGACGATACTTCATTTTATCAATCTCCTCAGAGATAGTCATTGTTGGTGATTCATAATACACATTGTTCATTTATAGTCCTCTTTAATTAGATAGTTTCTCCCTTTAAGGGGTATATACAATTAACACTTCCATCTTTTTCTTGCTTGCCTTAATCTACTATTAGGATCTTTAGCCGCTTTAGGAAATTGTTTCATCTGACCAGCAGATCTAGCGCAATATGACTTACGTCGTTTAGCTGCTGCGCTACCTTTCTTCACCTTACCTGTAACAGCTGTCTTAAGTTTAGATCCGGGGTTGTCTCTACGATACTTAGCGACACCCTTACTAGTCATGCCAGCACCAGATTTTGTAGGTCTTTTATGACCTCCACCTATGGTGTGACCTTTCATAGTTCCTTTCTTTGCTGGCATTAAACTCTCCTATTTCTTTTTCTTTTTACTTTTATCACAATTACATTTACCTTCTTCTTTCATAACTAAAGCAAAGACAGCGCATATAATTCCTGCCCAACTTAGTAATGGTAATGTAAACATGATGCCAAGTCCTAGTCCAGCAATACCTGCTGCTCCATAACTTGAAGGCTCTTTTAATCTTCCTTTAATCCAATCCATTTTGTTACTCCATTATTTTGTTTTTGTTTTACTCAAAGCTGTAGCTCCCATAAAACCTACAACAACACCTAACTGAGCTACAATAAAGGTGTTTAAAAATCCTGACACAGCATGCATTCTATCTGCAGGTACAATAGGTGTTAGTAAAACTACTACTGCTACTATTGTAGCTATCATAGCAACCCACGCCATTATACGCTGTGTGTCCATTAGTTTATCTTCGTTCTCTAAACGAATCCACCGTTCATGTCGATCCATTTCCTCATCAGTAATTACACCATCGCCATCTGTGTCAGCTACTGCATACTTACTATCTGCTTGTAGTTTCTTTGACATATTATTTTAAATTAGATAGTGCTATATTTTCTACTGATTTTCTAATAGCTTTAATGTTTTCATCTATACGTGCTAGTGATACTGCTTGACCTTGTACTGCTTTCTCTAGTGCTAGAGTTCTCACAGATATCTTTGCAATCTCATTAGCGTTAGCTTGTATATCAGAATACATCATAGATGCGCTCCATATAATAGCTACTGCTTGTACACCAAGACCTACAAAAACTGTAAGAGGTACACTTGTTTTAATCGTTGATGACATCAGTATCTCCTATTTGTCAGAACATTTATCCCATATAATAATAGTTCCATGATTATTCTTTCTATCTACTACATCTTTTTTAGTTTTCTTATACCATCTTTTAAACAGTAGTCTATCTATAGTTGTCTTAACTCCAAAGAGTCTATGTAAAAATATACCTAACATAAATGTTCCTATCATAACTATAATGTAATTCCACTCAGGAAATAAATAAATATTAAATATGTACGCTAAGAATAAAGCTAACCCTACATCTACTAATGATATATTAAATATACGATACTTGTGAACTCCCCAACGAGGAGGACCAAACATATTCTTTGCTTTAGTAAAAGGCCACATTACATTTTTAACTGATCAAGATCAAAGAAATATATTCTATTTCCATCTCCATCAGTCCCCATTTGTTCAGCACCTGTTCTACCTGCAGACCAATTCATTATATCTGTAGACTCATAAGCAAAAGATACAGCATGAGTTATACCTCGCGCCAATTGATATGTAGCTCTTTTACCCATCATTGTCTTTGCTATATTTTGACCAGTGTAGTCTGCATGTACATAGATAGCAGATGCAGCGTCTACCTTTGCTTCTTCTATACCTTTAGCTGTGATAGCATCTCGCATAGTGTTAACCCAAGGATATCTATCTCTAGTTAATATTTCATACTGAGATATATCACCAAAACAAAACATACCCACAAGTTTATTTTCAGCAGCATCATCTCTTGCTAATACCATATATAAATCAAATCTATCTTTAAATACATCTTTCCAAGTTTCACTCCACTTATCATTTAAAGAACCTTTTGATGAAGTGGCAACAGTCAAACACTCTGCTAAGACTGAATCAGTTAATAGATCTGACATCTTTCCTGATTGATATTGAATAGTCATTTTTTACTTTTCTCCATAGTTCCTTTTTTATTCCATAAGTATTGATATCTATATTCTTCTCTCATATCCATGATATATTCTAAATGTTGATCTACTTTATCTTTCCAATTTGAATCCATTTCAGGATTTATAAAACCACTTTTGTAACTATTAAATAAAGTATTTATTAATTTTTGAGATTTATCAATATCATTATTACAATTAAATATTAGATTAGATACACTAAAGAAAGATCCCTCATGTGCTTTTTGATATACATCAATACAATCTACTTCTTTACCTAAAGCAACCGCATACAAAAGACTTTCACTTCTATGACTTGTGTGTACTATATCTGCATCTTTTAACAATTCATACATATCAATATCATGATCTAAAACCACATCCGCACCTAACTCATCACGTAACTCTCCAACGAGTTTATGTGATGTTAACGGATGTGGCTTTAAGTAGACATTATCAGGACCGTTAGATGAAATTATATATCTAAGTTTATTTAAACATACAGTTTCTTTTAGTTTATTTTCTCCTACTGGAAGTATTAAACTTGATCTTGATTCTAACTTTTTATTCTTAAGTTCGTTATACTTATTAGATGTTTTGTTATTAACTTTATCAACAAAATACTTTACATAATCTTTTGGATTTTCTGTATCGTGTTGACTAGCTTCTAACATTTGCCTTTGTCGAATAACAGGAGATAACGATTGAATAAAAAATGAGTGAGCTAATTCAGTATACGCAAGGGTTCTAAACCAAGGAATCTCATTAGCCATTACATCATACTCATATTCTAAACCAGTTTTCTTTACCTCTTTAATAAAATATCTTTCGACAGGTCTTAAATGTTCTAGTGAACTTGCCTTTGTCATTGCAGTTCCTTGCCGATCAGCATGCTCATGTTGATTAAACATCTTCATAGTATTGTCCTCTTATGAATAAAAATTAGTTGTTCGTTGTGTATTAAAAGTTGTTGTTGTACTAGACGTTGTATTAAACGTAGTTGTAGTACTTTGACTTGTATTAAATGTAGTCGTTGTACTATGTGATGTACTGTACGTAGTTGTTGTACTTCGTGTTGTACTATACGTAGTTGTTGTACTATGTGACGTACTAAAAGTTGTAGTCGTATTAGTACTTCTAGTCGTACTATACGTTGTAGTAGTAGTTGTATTAGTACTATACGTAGTCGTTGTACTATTACTCGTGCTAAACGTAGTAGTTGTATTAGTACTTCTAGTAGTGTTATACGTTGTTGTAGTGCTATGACTCGTACTAAACGTCGTAGTAGTATTAGTACTTCTAGTAGTATTATAAACTGTAGTAGTAGTTGTATTAGTACTATACGTAGTCGTTGTACTATTCGATGTACTAAACGTTGTAGTGATATCTGTACTTCTACTCGTATTATATGTTGTAGTTGTACTGTGACTAGTACTATAAGTTGTTGTTGTATTCTTAGTAGTATTAGTACTAAACGTTGTAGTAGTAGTAGTATTTGTACTATACGTTGTAACTGTAGTAGTGTTAGTACTAAACGTAGTAGTTGTATTAGTACTTCTAGTTGTACTGTAAGTTGTTGTTGTACTTCTACTAGTATTAAACGTAGTCGTCGTGCTACGAGTTGTATTAGTTTCATACGTTGTTACAGTAGTAGTGTTTGTACTATACGTAGTAGGTGTACTACGTGATGTACTAAACGTTGTAGTAGTATTAGTACTTCGAGAAGTATTGAACGTAGTCGTAGTGCTACGAGTTGTATTATACGTTTCAGTTGTCTCGCGAGTTGTGTTAGTACTAAACGTTGTAGTAGTAGTTGTATTTGTACTATAAGTTGTAGTAGTAGTATGACTTGTATTATAAGACGTTGTATAACTAGAACTAGTACTTACAGTCGTTGAGTTTATTGTATTACGAGAAGTGCTTGTACTTCTACTTGTAGTAGTGGAAGTGCTTCTTTCCTGTTTTTCACCTTGATTAGTTACAGTATTCGTACTAAATGTAGTAGTTGTATTATATGTTGTACTATAAGTTGCAGGATAAGTTGTAGTAGTATTATTAGTTGTACTAAACGTTGTAGTTCTAGTTGTTGTACGAGAAGTTGAACGTTCCGATTTACCACCTCCTGTTTGGAAGTGTGTAGTAAAACTAGTAGTTCTAGACGTGTTAAAAGTAGTTACAGTACTTGTTGTCCATGTAGTTGGAACTTCCGTATTAAACGTTGTAGTTGTAGTTTTACTTGTACTATAAGTCGTTGTAGTACTATGACTAGTATTATATGTAGTAGTAGTACTTCTTGTAGTATTAGTAGCAAATGTAGTAGTAGTAGTGTGACTTGTACTAAACGTTGTAACTGTAACAGTACTTGTACTAAACGTTGTTGTAGTTGTTGTAGTACGAGTTGTATTAAAAGTTGTCGTAGTATTATGACTAGTATTATACGTAGTAGTAGTATTTTTAGTAGTGTTAGTAGCAAACGTTGTTGTTGTTACAGTACTCGTGCTGTACGTTGTAGTAGTACTATGACTAGTATTAAACGTCGTAATCGTAGCAGTAGTACGAGTTGTATTATACGTAGTAGTAGTGTTATGACTTGTGTTATATGAAGTTGTAGTTTCACGAGTTGTGTTAGTCGCATACGTAGTAACTGTAGTAGTATTTGTATTGTAAGTAGTTACTGTATTAGTACTAGTGCTAAACGTAGTTGTAATAGCAGTAGTTCTAGTCGTATTATAAGTCGTTGTAGTACTATGACTAGTATTATATGTTGTAGTTGTACTGTGACTAGTGCTAAACGTAGTTATAGTTGCTGTTGTACGAGTTGTATTATAAGAAGTTACTGTAGTAGTATTAGTACTAAACGTTGTCGTAGTTGCTGTAGCACGAGTAGTATTGTATGTCGTAGTAGTACTATGACTTGTATTGTACGTAGTCGTAGTGCTGTGACTCGTATTAAACGTTGTCGTAGTTGCTGTAGCACGAGTAGTATTATACGTTGTCGTCGTAGACTTACTAGTGTTGTACGTAGTTGTAGTAGACTTACTAGTATTGTACGTGGTCGTTGTACTATTACTAGTCGACCACGTAGTTGTTGTAGATTTACTTGTACTCGCTGTTGTATTAGTGGACTTACTGGTTGATACCGTAGTAGACCACTCTACCTTTTCGGAAAAACCAATTGTAAACATTATGCAAAGTCTCCTATGTAGTTAACTAGTACTTGTGAAGAACTCATTACGTAGTAGCTTAGTACACTGATTTCGTTTGCTCCTGTGTTTTGAACAATGGTTGCACCGTTAACAGGTGTCTTAGCTTCCGTGGGAAGTGTAAAGTCTCTACCACCTGTAGCATCTTGTACTATAATAATATTCCCAGAACATCCAATAGAGTTACTCAAGTTAGAAAACGAGAAGGTAGTATCGGCTGTCATGTTTACCATGAAGTTATTAGTTGCACCAAAGTCTAACGCTGTTGATGAACTGTTAGCCGCTACTGTAGCTTGCGTAGATTTTACTCTGGGTGCTATAACACTACCACCAAATGTAGTTATTTGATTCCCATCTACAGAAATAGCCGCAGTTCCACCTGTTGTAACACCCCACTCATCCGCACTTGGAAATTGCATAAATGTATTTCCATCACCTGCATGAGTAAGATAACGAGGAATAAATACTTCTCCGTTAAACGTAGCCGCACCTGCCGCTGACATATCAAGGGTAAGGGCTGTGATGTTAGAACCGTCATCATTACCTTTAAACATTATGTCGTGGTTTGCAGTAGTGTTTACAATGTTAAAGTGAGAACCATCATTATAAATAGAAGTATCGTCACCATTTCCTAAACGTAAAACTCTTCCGTCATTTAACCCAATATCATTATTGAAGTTAGCACGACCAGCATTAGACATATCAAGAGTCAATGCTGTTACTGTTGAGCCACCGTCGTTACCAGAAAATACAATGTCTTCATCAGAGATAGATGAGTGGATACCTAAATAACCTGAACCATCAAACAAAACTCCAAAGTTTGTACCGTTTTTATCTAGTTTAATTTGACCTGCTGAATCAAGATGTAAATCTCCTGCAACATCTAGTGTTAGTTTGCCATTCTGAGTAGCTATCGT
>Ga0181379_1000325_pt1 | contig 24100 bp, 15 predicted proteins | sample 2SPOviralmetaG_FD_130115 | JGI IMG/M metagenome (GOLD analysis project Ga0181379, IMG submission 130115) | Marine viral communities from the oligotrophic San Pedro Time Series (SPOT) site, San Pedro Channel, CA, USA - 2 SPOT_SRF_2009-07-10 | ecosystem: Environmental > Aquatic > Marine > Strait... | reverse complement strand
GCGTTTGCGTCTTATACGGGGCGTTGGCTGGAGAACAAACGATTCTGTGCGTTGAGCGTTTATCTCCTGCAGTTTCACCGGGCACATCTGCGCTTCAATCACTTGACGCCGAAGCACTGAGTGCACAAGTTGCTCTCTCATTCGGTGAAGAATGAGGATGTTCTTTCCGTGGTTCTTAGAGGTTATCTAAAAGAACCACCCGCGATGGCGAGGAATCATGGATGTAACGATTCTGTTGGGGTCCTCCTCAGACATGCCTGTCGCTCAAAAATGCACAAAAATACTGGAGCATTTCGATGTTCCTTACCAACTTCGGGTGGCCTCCGCTCACCGCTCACCTCGTTTCGTTGAGGAAATCGTTGGTGACGCTCTCGACGATGGTTGCTCTGTTTTCATTGCTATGGCTGGATTGGCTGCCGCTCTTCCGGGTGCCGTAGCGGCGTTGACCACCAAGCCGGTGATTGGCGTACCCTGCGGAGGCAAAGTCCCCTACGACTCGCTCCTCTCCATCGCTCAACTCCCGCCGGGCGTACCTGCGGCCACCGTTGGTGTTGACCGCGGCGACAACGCTGGCTACCTTGCTGTTCAGATGTTGGCGCTCTCCAACGCACAATATGCTGCAGCTCTTGAACAGAACAAACTCGATCAAATCGAGCGTGTGAAGGCCCAAGATCGAGAGATCAACGGCGGTGCCTGAGATGTTTGACGCAGAGGAATTCATTGCTGAGAGCATTGAGTCCCTCAAGAACACCATTGACGACATAGCCATCATTGCTTGTTCTGGCGGCGTTGACTCAACGGTTGCTGCTGTCATTGCCAACCAGGCTGTTGGTGGACTGCTTCACTGCGTCTATGTGGACACGGGCTTCATGAGGAAAAACGAGACCGAACAAATCGAAGCCCTTCTCGAAGAGCAAGGCATCAACCTCATCACGGTCAAGGCCGCCGATCGCTACTTCGAAGCGCTCAAAGGCGTCACAGAACCGGAGCAAAAGCGGAAGGTTATCGGTGAACTCTTCATTCGAATCTTTGAAGACGAGCAGAAGAAATGTGGTGCTAAATACCTTGTTCAAGGCACCATTGCACCCGATTGGATTGAATCCGGCGGTGGTGTTCGTGATACCATCAAATCCCATCACAACGTTGGTGGTCTTCCCGAAGACATGACGCTGAGCGTTGTTGAACCGTTGCGAGACCTCTACAAGGACGAAGTCAGAGAATTGGCTCGAACACTCAGCATCAACGTTGCCGAGCGTCAACCCTTCCCCGGTCCTGGACTCGCTGTTCGAACCCTTGGTGATTTGACCCCTGAACGGGTTTCAGTGGTTCGAGAAGCATGCGCTATTGTTGAAGAAGAATTTGAAGCAGCAGCAGAACGTGGTGAAATGGAATTGCCTTGGCAATATTTCGCCGCTTTGCTTCCTGTGCGAAGCGTTGGCGTGCATGGTGATGTACGGGCCTATGGTGAAACCGTAGTCGTCCGAGCCGTACAATCAATGGACGGTATGTCGGCCCGTTATTCTGAGATTCCGCACAAGATTCTGCAAAAGATCAGCACTCGCATCACCAACACCGTCAAGGGAGCTGTGAACCGAGTCGTTTACGACATCACTCACAAACCTCCTGGTACCATTGAATGGGAATGAACAGCGCATCGCAGGCCAAAATTCATGCGGAACCACACGGTGGGACGACCATGAGCGACGAACTTGTTGTGGATGCTATTCCGGTATCCGAAGGTTCCACCATACCAATGGTCGCTCTGACGATCACCATCGGTGTGTCTTTGCTCTTCACGGCATTTGCAGCTTTCATTGGTCCCTCTGATGGCAGTGAATCCTCGGCTGTATCCACGGCACAGGACAGTGGATGGCGCCCGTATTCGGTCGTCGCTCCAGTCGATACAGGCATCAATGTCTACCACGACCACTTCCGCACCAACGAAACCTATCCTCAATGGTTGCTTGAGGGGTTGGGCGTCACCATGACCTGTACGCCGACCTTTGAAGGCACTTGGCAAGAGCGATTCGACACAGACAAAGCCTCGTGCTGGGACCTTATCTCTCCCTCTGATATCGTGTATTTTGAAGGGACCAAAATCATCGGCACGTCCCCAGATGGAGGCACCGACATTCACATTCTCGACGACCCGTCCGACGGTCACGGAACGGCTGTCACCGGGGCCGTTTTGGACGCCAATCCCGATGCTGTCATCTTCTTCGTTGAAGGCTTCTCCACCGAAGCAGTTCTCGCAGCAGGAAACCAACCGCTTGTCGACATCGTCACCACATCATTTGGCGCCATCGGGTCCCTTCCCGTGCCAGGAATTGAAACGGGGACCTACCAGACCGTGGTGGTCAACAACAAAATCCACACCGGTGCTGCCGACAACACGCCCTCTCCAGCCGTGCAAGATGCGACTGCAGGACCGCCATGGTCGATTGGGATCGCTGGCTATGCAGAAGAGGGCGACGATCAGAAAGAGACCATGAGCGGTTCTTATCCTGACATCGCTGCCGATTGGACTCAAGTTCTGCCGAATCACGATGACGTGGACGGATACCACGAAACATCGGGCACATCCTTTGCCACTCCTCGGACTGCAGGTATTCTCTCGTTCGTGCTTGAACATCTTCGAGAGGAATCAGGCGATTTCGGCTCAGGTGCTTCCGATGAAGGCCGCAACGGTTCACTGGTACAAGGAACATTTTCCGATGGCTCAGAGGTCTCCATCAACAACGCCGATATCCGAGACGCTCTCAACCGCTCAGCGTGGTACCCCACATTCACCACTTGGGATCCAACCGCTGGAACCATGCCGATTTCGCCAGTAGCACCATGCACACAAGTTGGATGGGGTGTGGTCAATCTTTCCAATATTGAACCGATGTTGCTCCACCTCAACGGGACGTCCATGATTCCCGACAGGGCGTCTGATGTGGTTCTATGCATGCAGGTCAATCAGGAAGCACGAGAAGCCTACTGGGGTGTTTATCCCAGCGAGGACAGCACAGAATTCCATGTCCGAATGGCAGCCTCTCAGCGAGATGCAGATGAATGATTACGCCGATTGTGGGGCTCGAACCCACGACCTTGGGATTAACAGTCCCACGCTCCACCAGCTAAGCTAAATCGGCAGACTTGCCGACAAGCCTCCCCTTTATCACGGCTTCGTTGAAGAGGACTCCACCACACGCAGCAACCGGGGCGTTCGCTCAACCGGTTCTGAGCCAATGATAACCGATAAATTCAGCCGTTTTGTCTCCTCCTCATCAATGGTTTTCGTGTGATAAAAGGTCAACAGTGGCTGATTGGCATCAACAGCATCGCCAATGGCTACGTGCAGAATATATCCGACAAGAGGGTCAAGCACATCGTCCAATTCAAAGCGTCCTGCTCCATGCTCCCTTGCCAATGTTGCTAGCGCCGTGGCATCGAGGCCCTGAACGATGCCGCTTTTGCGGGCCAGTATGGTGGTCTGGTGAGGAGCCGTTCCGAGAACGGTGGACGGTGATTTGATCAATCGCTGGAGGGTTTCTGCCTCAACGCCTTGTTGAAGACACATGGATTTGAACGCTTCAAGTGCTTGGCCGTTGTCCAATACGAGTTCCATTTGACGGCGGCCTTCTTCCTCGCTCATTTCATGATCGGTCATGGCCAGCAAGGCACCGCCTTGTAACACCACGAGGTCTCGAGTGTCTTGTGACCCCTCTCCGTGGAGCACCTCAATGCTCTCTATGACCTCCAGTGCGTTTCCGATGTGGGTACCAATAGGCTCCGTCATCGCCGTGATTTGTGCAACCGTTTGAATTCCCAAGCCGGTGGCCGTCTCCACCATGGATTGTGCAAGGGTTTCTGCTTCTTCGAACGATTGCATGAAGGCGGCCTTTCCCGTTTTCACATCAAGAACAAGGGCATCCAATCCCTCTGCTGCCTTTTTTGAGACAATCGAAGCGGTGATCAACGGAACACTGTCAATGGTATGCGTGATATCTCGAAGAGCGTAAAGCACTCCATCAGCGGGTGCGATGGCATCGTTTTGAACGGCGATGCAGGCTCCGACCTGATTCACGGCTTTGACCATCTCTTCAGGAGTTAAGGAGCAGTTGAATCCTGGTATGGATTCGAGTTTGTCGATGGTACCACCCGTGTGGCCAAGTCCCCTCCCTGCTAACATCGGGACGCGGCACCCGCATGCAGCAAGAGCGGGTGCAAGCATCAACGACATCTTATCGCCTACGCCACCGGTGCTGTGTTTGTCCACAACTGGTGGGCCATCGCCCCATTCGAGTTGGGCTCCTGAGTTGATCATCGCTTGTGTGAGAACCACGGTGTCCTGAGTGGGGCAACCGTATTCGTGGACTGCCTTGAGCCATGAAGTGGCTTCGTCTCTGTCAACGTCTCCTGCACCGACCTTAGCGATGAACGAACGAAGGCTTTCCGCTGGTTGAGGTTCGCCGCGTGCCACGAATTCTGCCAGTTCGTATCCGTTCACTGGAACACCTCAAATCAAGCCGATTTCTTTGAGCCTCTGGTGGAGGTAATCGCCGGCTAAAATGGATGGATAGTTGGCAACGCCACCGGTCATCGCTATGAAGTCCGGATGGGGAGTCAAATCCACCTCGTTTCGTGGGTGGACAAACATTGGCATGGAATACCTCCGTGTGTTGGAATCCTTTGGATTCACCACGCGGTGCGTTGTGGATTTGAATAATCCATTCGTAAGGTTCTGCAACATGTCTCCAGAATCCACAATAATAGCCTCTTGATCTCCAGTGACCTTGATCCATGTACCGTCGTGGTCCATGACCTCTAAACCATCAGCAGTTGCTGTGACCAGGAGCGTGATGAAATTGATGTCTTCGTGGGCAGCCGAGCGAACAGCGCCTTCGAGAACGTCTTCGTCCAACGGTGGATAGTGTATCATTCGCATGATGGTGTTGCCATGATGCGACATTTCTGGCAACCATTGTGCATCTTTTCCGAGGTAGAGTGAGCAGGCCTCTAGAAGGCGTTGAGCGAGTGATTCCATGCCCGCAAACAAATCCTCGGTAGTGGCTTGGAATGAGGGGGCATCATCGGTTGGCCACACATTCTGCGGATAGGTTGGTCGTGGGCCCTCGGACGGGTAGGGTCGCCCAGTCTGCCAAAACTCCTTGAGGTCCGGTGCAGGGTTGTCCTTGGCATGTTCGACACCAAAGGCCGTGTAGCCGCGCTGGTGGGCGATTTCAGGGCGGAGATAGGTTCGTTTCGTCCCTTCATCGAGATCGAAAAATGCATCGCATTGCTGGTATGTGTCGCTGATGAGGTCTCGAGGTATTCCGTGATTGATCAGCGCAAAAAACCCGATGTCTTTGAGGGCGTCTCCCACTTGTGCCACGAACAATTCCCGGTCAGCGCTCTGGTTCGAAAGAGCCAGCCTGTAGTCAACGGTAGGAATGGTTCGGCTCATGGTTGACTCAATCCCTGAAGGCCTGGATTTTCGAGAGGAGGCGAATCATTTCGATGTAAATCCAGATCAAGGAAATGAGAATTCCGAAAGCAGCATACCATTCCATGTGCTTGGGGGCACCGTATTTCGTCCCGGATTCAATAAATCCAAAATCGGTAATGAGGGTGAGGGATGCTACGATCAGGATGAAGAGAGTCACGCCAATACCGATGGGCCCTGAGGTGTGAAGGAAGGGCACATCGAACCCAGTCAACACTCCGAGAAGGAAAGAGGTCAGGTAAAGGAATGCGATGCTTACAACCAATCCTCCGACGATTTTGTTGAACATCGGTGTGGGTCGAATGATACGAGATGCATACATGACATACATGGTGGCGGTTATGCCCATGGTCCCGAAGGCTGCTTGAAGCATAACACCTGGATAAGCCGATTCGTAAACAAGCGACATCGCCCCGATGGCTACGCCTTCAAAGACGGCATACATGGTCATCAGAGCAGCGGGGTTCTCTGGGCGTTTGACGAACGTGATCATGGCGATGATGAATCCTGTCATGAATCCAATCGGGATGAGGAGGAAAATCAAGCCTGCATTGCCCGTGTTGAGTGCGTTGATGCAGATTGCAGCGGTGATGAAGGCGGTGATGATGGTGACTCCAAGCAGATAACCAATTTTCTTCATGCTCCCATCGAGGGTCATGCGTTCGGTTCCGGTGATGTTCCCCCAGAAGTTCTGGCTTAGGACGGGATTGCTGCTTCGCATCTGCATGGCATGAGGTCGCCAAGGTCCCGTTTCAATGTTGCTCTTCTACACCGTGCTGAACCACTTGTTCTTGGTAGTAGGTTGACAATTGGTCCATCGTCCATCCTTGGAGCAGGTATTGAGAGACCATCTCAGCCGTCCACCCGGGAACTTGTTCGAGCATGTCAGGTGTGACCACCGGCGCAGATGCATCGAGAACAGGTTCTTCCCATGTTTCCGTGTTGACTGGAGCCGTTGATATGTCGGCAAACGCAGCCTCGGAAAGGCTGTCCTTGACAGACTCAGAGGATGAACGCTTGTTTTGAAGAATCACATAAGCCCCTCCCGAAAGCAAGAGTGCGAAGATCATCACAAAGAGGAAGAAGGATTCCGCCGCTGCGCCTGCAGTGTTCTCTGTGCTGTCTTGGACCTGCTCGGTGCGTTGAGCATACGAGCAACCGTCATCATCTGTTGCAGTGCCCTCTGGTGTATCGGGGCAATCATCATCCTCGTTGTTCACTCCATCGTTGTCTGTATCTGGTGAACTTACGGTGTTGTTGTTGTTGTTGCCGTTGTTGTCCGGAACAACGACGATGCCACCAAGGTCACATCCTAAGACTTCGCTGTCCTGCTCACCATCTCCATCGGCATCCCATGTTGTGATGGCCGTCCTCGGGTCGATGTCTGTTTGGCTGTTGTCCAGCGCCGTGGCTTGAGCCCAAGCCACCTCGATGCCGTCTGGAATGCAATCTCCATCGGTGTCGGCCATGTTCGGGTCGCCTCCGTGGAGTTGTTCTGCAAAGTTGGAGAGGCCGTCATTATCCCCGTCCAGCATCGATTCATCGGTCATTTGGCCGGCCACGCTTCGGCGTGTTCGCTCGAGACCATGGAGCACCTCCCAAGCATCCAGCAAACGGTCTTGGTCGGTATCGGTGGTGTTGTCCACTCGATTCCAGTCGTCCCACCAGGATTCCAAATAGGGCTGAGCGACTTCAGTGCTGGACAAAAGCAGGCCCATCTCTCGATTTCGAACTAGAGCGGAGTCGCCCCAGTTGATTGAAGAGACCAAAACGTGTTCTCCGTCAACGATGACGCCTTTATTGTGAAGTTTGGTTACTTGCTCATCACTGCTCATGACAATAGCAGAGGTGTCGTATCCCAACGTGTAGTTCCATTCTTCATTGAATCGGTCGACGACGGATTGAATGTCTTCATCCAAATAGGCTCCGTTGATGATCAACCGCAATCGGATGCCACGTTGTGCAGCATCCTCAAGCGCCGAAAAGAGAGGGTTCTCTCCCCAGCCATAGGACCAATCCATGTCGAGGTACTGAAGCGATAGCAGAATTTCGTTCTCGGCTCCGTCCAGAATGGCTTCAAGTTCACCGATGCAATTGTCCGGGCAGACCAACAGCTGTGATTCGTAATCCCCAGTTATACCTGGCGCAACGGGCCCGATGATGGACGTGGCAGTGGGCATGGTCCATCCGTCTGGTGCGTCCGATAGACTCACAGGAGTGACGTGGTCCTTGAGTTGGTCCTCGTCGAAATTCAAATGTTGGAGCACCATGGTGGCGACCTGTACGTCATCGACCAATACACCCCAATCGCGGTTTCCTGCATTTCCTGGCTGAGGCATCGAGGATGATTTCCAATTTCCTGAGCCGATCCAAACGCTGCTGTCATCCCTGACCGCTACCTTGCTGTGGATGTAGGCATACGGGTTTTCGCCTGTGTCTCCAAACCAGTAGACTTCGACACCTGCGGCAAGCATGGTCGTGGCCATGCCCTGTTGGTTGTCCATGTCGTTTTCATTCCACCAACTGTCGCCATAGTCCAACACAACGGTGACGTTCACGCCTCTGGCTTGTGCGTCCATCAGTGCTTCAACGAGGTGGACCTCTTTGAGTTGGTAAAGATGGACATGAAGGCTTGTTGATGCGCCTTCAATCCAAGCGAGAAGGTCGGTAAGGCCGTATTCGGGAGCGATGAGTGGGGTGATGGTGCCTGTGCTTGAGACGGCCGTGTCGTAACAGAAGGTGCTGCCACCGAGGCGGCTCCATCGATGGTGCCAGTCTTCCACGGTGTCCGTGTCCGGTGAATCGCCGCAACCACTGCCACGCAGATAGATCAGGTTGTCCAGGTTGGAAAGCGGTTCCACAAGAGAAATGCCGTCCCACCCAGATACATCAACAGGTCCGTTTCCGTAAACAAGGGTATCTGCGTGAGCCCCGGAAGGGTCCAACAGATGGATGGAGGCTCCGGAATTCGGGAAGTAAAATGCTCGGTCCAGTGCGGCTTCAATGTCAACCACAACACCGTCCTCGTACACTGAAAGAGCACTGCCATCGTTCGCCAAAAGGACGCTGCTCTGTGGTTGTATCATAAGATTGGTAACTGTGGCGTTGTACATGCTTTCTGCGCCTGTTGTGCTGCGGAGCGTCCAGCCGTTGAGTACGGCCAACTTTTCGCCAAGGTTAGTGATTTCAATGAATTCCATATCGTTTGAGATTGAAGTCGATGCACTGGGCATGAAGCGGGTGAACACAATGTCTTCTGGACTTGCGAATTGGATTGGGTCAGGTTCCTCCGTGCCCGGGGTGGGCCACAGGGTGTGTTGCCATTCGTTGCTGCCGTTGGTGGCTGGCATCAATGTCTGGCAGTCCGTGATGACAGTCCACTCCGCACTGTCAACCGCATCGCCATCTGGATGAAGGAGCACAAAGCCATCGCCAAGGCCGGTGAGCAGATATTCTTCCATCAGGAATACGGCACGTTCATCGGGGTTCAGCACGTCTTGTGCCGTGCCATTGGGTGGGCTCCAAAGGTCGCTTGTCCGAATGAACCGTCGGTCGCCATCGTTCGTGAGGACCGACCATCGGCTCATGTTGAGAGGCGTTTCTCCATGGTTGTGAACTTCGACCCAATCTTCAACAGGTTGAATAGAATCGTCGTTGCAGTAAGGAAGAACCTCAGTGATGGAGAGGTCCACTGATCCGGTGTAGGCAGGCCAGACCGGATTGAGTTCACCCGGAGTAGCCCAAGCGGATGGAATCCAATCGCCAGTGGCTGTTGAGCCGTTGGGTCCTACACCTGCATGGGTGCTGTTCGGAGCGATCAAGGACTCGCCTTCAACCGTGTCGCTCCATGCTACGGTGTCGACCGTGGCTCCAGATGCGTCGATGAGGCCAATCGAGTCCGCTGATGTGTGCTTGAGATAGAAACTGCTGGTGCCGTTCAAGGCGATGAGGACAACGTCTCCTGCAGGTACGATGGGTGTGGCCTGCAAGGGCATGTTGAATTCGTGAAGGGTGAATGAACGGGAAGCCGCTTGAAGCTTCCATCCGCTTAGATCAACATCCATCGTTCCGTAGTTGTGCAGTTCGAGCCATTCTCCTTTCGGCCACTGTTGGTTGTCCGCTCCAACGGCGTCAGGGAACAATTCAGAGAACTGGATGTTTCCGCTTGAGGGGGTTGATCCTGGTTCCGGTTGTCCCGGTGTTTTCCATGCTGCTGGGGCCCACTGGTCGGTGGGTTGCGCTCCACGAATCAAAGCGATGTCCTCGCCGTAATCGGTCGTGTAAAACGCCGTATCAACGACTTGATTTGAAGCGTCTCTCAAGAACAGGTGGTTGTAGTTGTCCCACAACTCGTTTTGGGTGGTGAATTCCACCAAACGGCGCCCACCTGCCTCGATGACGGTGGCGCCTTGGGAACTGTTGAACACGATGGTGCCGGGGTTGAGGTGGGTGGTGTTGCCCATCCCGTCAAGAATGGACCATCCCATCAAATCAATGTCTGCTGCACCCGAGTTGTGGAGTTCTATCCATTCGCCGTCGGGGAAGGCTGCACCGTCGTTTGTTGCATTGGGCATCAATTCTGTAAATTGGACATCAAATATTTGACGTGGCATGAGATCGATGGGCATGGGGTTCAAGGCTTCTGGAGTGGGGTAGGAGGCCGCTGTCCACTGCCCGTTGGCCTGTGGTGCTGCGGTCAGGGCAAATCCTTGAACGGTGGAGGTCCAAGAAATCTCATGGGAAGGACTGCCGTTGGGCCATTGGAGGGTGAGGCTTTCCGGACCGTTGTTCAGCACGCCGTAGGCACTGGTTCCATTCACCGCCACAATCCGGTGTTGGCCGGGTGTGATTTTCATTGAGTTCGGGTCGGATGTGGCGTTCACAAGATGGGTTGGGTTGAATTCCAGAGTGTTTCCAGCAGCATCCAGCAGTTTGTATCCTGTGAGGTCGATATCGCTGTTGCCAGTGTTCATGATTTCCACCCATTCTCCGCCGGGCCATGATGCGTTGTCGTAAGACGGCCAAGGGTTGGCCATCACTTCTGAAATGACAATGTCGCCCGGGATCATGGTGGTCGTGCCACCAGCCGAATTTATTTGACCGGGGGATGGCGAACCTGTGGCGACCCAGTTTGATGTGGGACTGCTTTGATCTTGCTCGTAGGACTTTCCAGACACCACGCTTCCCCACGTGGCTTGATGGAGAACATTGTTGTTGTTGTCAACCAATTCCATGGACATTCCTGTGTTGGTCATGTAGAAGTTGCCGTCCCCATTGCGTGCAATCACAACATATTCGCTGGGGCTGATGGTCCACGTCGAGGCGTTTCCGCTCTGGTAGCCTACGATGGTGTTGGCATTGAAGGTCAAGGTCTTTCCAGCCCCATTGACCGCCTTCCATCCAGTCAAATCAACGTCGGAAGTTCCGCTGTTGTGCAATTCAAGCCATTCGCCATTTGGCCAAGTGCCATTGTCGGCTCCATTCGGGTTGGGGATGACTTCATTGATGCAAACATCGCCGGTGCACGCTGTTGACCGTGCACTCGTTTGTGATGGTTGAATTTGACCTTCTTCCAATCCGCTTGTTGTCAACGGTGCTGCAAGAGAGAGCAAAAAGAGAAGGATGAGGCTTGTTGCTAAGGTTCTGTTGTTCATGGTGTTCGCTTCCTGTTGTGTTCAAATAAATCCAAAACTGTCGAATTTCTGTGCAAAGGTGTAGATCATGATGGGGACGAGAATAATCCCCATGCCGTGGGACCGTCGGATGCCTATGCGTGGTGGCAGCAAGCCAATGATAGTGCCGACGATGAGGACGCCGATTCCAACAAAGCCTGTGGACAGCCATACCAGAGCCACGACAAAGAGAATCACGCCCATCACCATTTGTTGGAGCGGAATGGCTGCGTGAAGTCGCAACATGCCCATTCCTACATAGCGCATCATCGGCATAGCAAGCAAACCTGCTGCCAAGGTGACTGCGAGAAGGCGGATGAAATCAGAAGTGGGTTCAAGCGCAGACCATGTCTCAATTGGATACATCATTTTGAGAGCCAAAGTAGCACCGGATCGTGAGCGGCTGATGATGTAGAGGAATCCGAGGACCATCACGGTGACCGCGGTGTTCACGGCAGAGAGGATGGCAATGATTTCGAGATCTTGCTTGGTTTGAGGCCCCTCGACTCCTTCTTCTGCTTCCGCCTTTGCAATTTCCAACAATTCGTCGTCGGATAGTTCCGTCAATCGGCGAGTCTCCCAATCCATTCCGTAGCCTTGCTTGCCTTGTGCCTTGGCTGCGAGGTTTCGTCCACCCATGACCAAGACCGTGGCTTGAGACGCCGTCATGCCGGGCAGAACGCCCATGGATGCGCCGGCAACGCTGGACCAGAAGCAAGGCACGACCAACGGGCGGACTGGAGGCAATGCCCAGTTTTCTCGTTGTGGAGGAAGGTGGGATGTTGTCGCATAGATGTCGAGCAAGTTCGCAACACCGAAAAGACCAGCAAGACTTGGCAGGAGGAGACTCGCATCTGGCATGCCTATTGGTGAGCGTGCAGGGAGCGTGAAAACGCCCCATCCATAGAGTCCGGCGAGCAGGAAAAATGCCGTTGCGGTCAAGAATCCCGCAAGCCTCGAGTCTCGGCCAAAGCGGCCACGGGTCAGGTTTTGCATCCAAAGAGGCCAATCCAGTCGAGTCGTTTCGGTCGCAAGGAGGAGCAAGGATACGCTGAGCAAGACAAAGGGAAGAACGGACTTTAATCCATCGTACCATCCAAGTTCCGGACCGAAAGCGATGCGAGCCAAAATGATGAGAGGAAGCGATAGGAACAGTCCGAGTTGGGAGCCACGAGCAGACCAAGCTACGCCTCTGGCTGCATTGCCTGAAAGCAGCATCCTGTGCCCAGGCAATAACGAGAGGGCTGTGTCTCCATCCGGTGCCCCAATAAGTGCCGAAGGAATGTAGTTCAGGAAGGTGTGAACTGTGCCTGTTGACACAATGATAGCAGCAACGGCTGAGAGTGGAATGCCCAGGTCCAGCAATGCTGGGGAAAGAGCGAGGAGAATCAGAGCGACGTTGTTGACGTGGAAACCAGGAATGAGGCCCGTTAGTGAGCCCAAACCGACACCGAAGAACAGGGCTCCCAAAAGCCAACCCAAGTCCAAAAAGTATCCTTCCAGCATGCCAACACCTCAGGAGAGTGAATTGATGTATTCCTCGCGGTCGTTCATGCCGTCATCGTCGCTGTCCTCGGAAGTGGTTGATGTTCCAAAGTTATCTTCGAGGGTGTTGGCAAGTCCATCGCCATCGCTGTCCAATGCATCTGCTTGATCCAAAGTGTACACCAGGCTCATCCCATCATCGCTTTGCACCTGCCGCATGCGGCCAGACCATGTCATGGACTGATCGGCGTGGTATTCGTCGGTTCCGATGGCCTGTCCTCGGGGGTTCAGCACAATTGAATCGTTTGAACCATCACGCACCAGGTTCCAAGTTCCGTCTTCATACACGGCTTTCCCGTTCAAGAGCACGTTTTGGTCGCGGGCATAACTCCACTGTGTGGCTCCATCATCCCAAAGCAGGGTTCGGGCAGAGGGTACGGAGCCAAGCGTGTAGTCGTGGACGATAAGACGGATACGCATGTCTTCATCGTCCCAAGAAACCGAGACGTTTGCGATAATGTTCTGCCCGGTCTCCAACCAAGTTGTTCGAGGGCCGGGAAGGTTTACCGCAACGGTCGTCCAGCCCGGTGTGTAGGATGCAGCGTCAACAAAGTACGCTTCGTCCTGTTCAACACTCGGTTCAACGGCGTATTTCATGTATGCCGAGAGGGTGTATGTGGTGTCTGGATCGGCAACCATTCCCACCGGATCTGCAGAGAGCATGGCCATCAAACTGATCGGGGTTTCCGGATTGACGAGGGTTGGGCTCAGGCCCATGTTTGCATCAATGCACCATCCTGCGACGGTCGACGACCACATGAGTCGCCCTTCAACGGTAAGAACGGAGTTGTGAAGGGTGGATGCTGCATCTGCTTCGACGTCCGCTTCGGTGGGCATCACGCAAATGGTTTCACCACTTGGGCCGTAAAGATTCCAAATCTCGGTTCCAGTTTGGAGCACGCCCGTCATGGTGACGGTCTGACCGGATTGATAGCTCCATGTGGCTTGAGCACTCCAGTCAAGTTGAGGTATGTTGAGGACGTGGTTTCGGTCAACCAAGATTTCAGGCCCCTGAACATGGAGGCTCCAACGGAGGTCTCGTTGCTGGTAAGTGAGCATGCCTTGCACTTCAATCTTGGAAGTGGCTTCGATCCATTGCCCTGTTGCTGAGCGAATGATCAAGTGCATTTGGTGCTCGGAATTTCCATAGTTGGGGTGGTCGCCAAGGTAGGCGGAGGTGAAAGTGGCATCTGGTGAAATGGATTCGCCGATGAAACCAGTCAATTGTATGACTTGTCCTGCGTAAGCAGCAGGGTCTTGTGCGACGTCGGCTACGGCGAGTGTTTCGACCTCAGGAAGGTCGCTGGTGCTCCATTCCATGGCTCCGGCGCCCAACGATTGAATCCATATTCGACCGTCGTATTCTATGACGTCTCCCATGACGGTGACCGTGGTTCCGATCGGTGGCATGTTTCCGGGTCGGTACCAACGAGATTCAACAACGCCGGTGCCATCATCAATGATGGCGTCAACACGATCATCGCCCGATGCATAAGGGTCTTCAACCCACGAAATGAGGGTGCCTTCAACTTTCACGACTTCGTTTTTGTATTCGAGAAGTTGTTCGATATTGATGACTTCGGGTTCACGAATGTAAGCGTAGTAATTGAGGGTCGCCACGAGGAACATGGCCAGCGCAAACATGACCCACAATTGCTGACCTCTCGTTTCTGGGTCTTCGTTGGTGATGCGGTCCATAAGCCCCTTGACTGCGTCGGCCATGGTGTTGCCTGAGTTGACATGCGCTTATGCCTTCCCGCTCGCCATGCACCCTGCTTCTTCCGAGAAGGGCTATAAACTCAAGAATTGACGGCTCTGCATTATGAACAGCAGGGACCGTGTCATCCGCGACGAAATACATCGCGACATTTTCGTCCCCGCTATGCACGCCACCATTATTGACACGCCGGAATTTCAGCGCTTGCGGAACATTCAGCAACTTTCAACCTGCGAATATGTATTTCCAGCAGCGACACACAACCGTTTTGCTCATTCGCTTGGGGCCTACCATCTCGCCGGTGAGTTGTCCACTCATCTGAACGAAATTCAACCTGGCCTCCTCTCCAAAGAAGACGAAGAGTTGGTTCAGTTGGCTGCCTTGCTTCATGACATCGGCCATCCTCCTTATTCGCATCTCCTTGAAACACCTCGCGTCTATGCCACCTTCCGTTCCCATGAGGCATGGGGCCGACACATACTGGAATCGCCAAATACGGCCATCGGGCAAGCTGTCCGATCGGTTTTGGGAGAAGAACGGCTGGGGCGATTGTTCGCATTGATGGACGGTCTCGACGAGCATAATGGTGCTCCTATTCCTCCGTTCATGAAGGAGATCGTGAGCAGTCAATTGGACGTCGATCGCATGGATTACATGATACGGGACCAAGCCAACACCGGTGCTCAGATTGGCGGATTTGACAGCGCTCGTGTCATTCGTGCTCTGCGGGTGGGAGACGACGGTCGTCTGATCGTCAAGCGTTGGGGTCTGCCCGCCATTGAAGCCTACCTCGTCACACGCTACCACATGTATCAGCAGGTCTACTTTCACAAAGTCAATATGTTGACTCAAGCCTACCTGGTCAACATGCTTGAACGTGCCCGTGCCTTGGCGCTTGACGGTGCATTGGAGGTGTCCAATGAATTGGGGCACATGTTGTTGAACGAAGAGTTGACTCCCGAACAATACGTCCTTCTCAACGACGCCCACATCAAGGTCGCCCTCCCTGTTTGGGCGAGTCATGAAGACGAACGCCTTTCGGGGTATGCAAAACGCCTCATTTCACGAAAAGACTACCACAAGTCTCTCCGCATCCCAAATTTGACAGTTGAGATGTGCGAAGTTGTTCTTCCCCGCATCCGTGAGGAATTGAAGGAGCAAGGGTTCAACACCGATCTTGAGCTCATACAGGCCACCATCAGCAAACGAGGCTATCTTCCGTATGTCGGAGGAATCGTGCTGGAAGACGGCCGAGATGCTTCTGAACATTCGGCTTTGATTCGGTCCTTGGCTCAACCGCACGAGCATTGCCTCATTTTCGTTCCTGAATCGGTCCGCGACGAACTTGAACTTCAGGTGCGGGAGTGGGTCAAGCCATCGCAATCCTCGCTTTCGCAGTTCGATTGAACATGAGAAGGTTCTTCAAACGACGCCGTGACCGTCGCAAAAAGGGCCCGTAGCTTAGTTGGTTAGAGCGCCCGGCTCATAACCGGGAGGTCAGGGGTTCAACTCCCTTCGGGCCCACTTGACCTTTCGACCAGTGATTTCTCAAATTTCGCACAACGGACCCATAATGGTTATGAGGTGGGGGAGGTTGGGAAGACTGTAAGGTGAGACAATGTCGGCATGGAAACGAGTCGTAGCCCTGATGGGAATTTACCTCTGTTCACTCTTGGTGGTGGCAGTTCCAGCCTCTGCCCAAATCTCCGGTGCCGCGGTCTCAATGACCTGTGCGCCAGGGCAAATTCAGGTTGAAGTGAAGCCCGGTGCTACATTGACCGGCTACACCACCTGTACGGTGTCCAACCCGACGGCCTACGTCGAGAAAGTCGCCATCCAAGTGACCAGCGATGGTCTGGCAACGGCCGCTCCTGGAGACATGTATGTCGGAGCTGGTCAAGAAGTGGATTTCCAAGTGGTGGTCCGAGCGAATCCATACATGCAGATGCAATCCCGTCAACTGACGGTTTCTGCTTCAGTTCAGGAATTGAACAACCTGCCACCGCCCAATACTGCTTCCTCCCAAGTGAACGCTTTGATCAACATCATGCAGTTCAGCATCGTCCAGGTTGAAGCCGTTGAGCCCTTCGTCCAACTCATGCCAAAGACCGACAAGAACTTCCAGTTCAAGGTCTACAACTTCGGCAATCAAATTGACCGAATGAAAATTGGCGTGACCGAAAACACACGGGAAACCCTCGAAGAGGCGGGCTTCACTGTCAACCTCCCGCAAAACGTGGTCACCATCGAGCCGAACACCGCTCCGGAAACCGCTCGTATCATGGTCCGAACGCCGAAGAACCAAGGTTGGTCGGATGCATACCACGTCCTTGAGTTCTATGCTGAGTCTGAGTTTGCTTGCCAAAACGGTGGATGCAACCGAGAGTCCCAGATGATCACGGTTTATGTCCGTGGTGTTTACCTTCCTGGCTTTGAAGTGGTTCCTGCCATTTCGATGATCGCTCTTGCTGGAGCTGTCGCCGGACGACGCTTCCTCAACACGGATGAAGAAGGCGAAGAAACCTGGCGCGAATCCGCTCCCGGTCTCTGACCAACCGTTCTCAAACCGGCTTCCTGTGATTCATACAGGGGTTGAATTCATAACGGCGTTTGTCAAAGGTTAACTTAACGGGGATTGACCATGGGTGGATTATTGGACAAAGCCAACGCGGCAAAAGAAAGCGATGATGGAACCAAGGCGGAAGCCCAAGTTGCCGAGCCAAAACCCGTGAAAGCATCAACTTCACCCGAGCCTCAACAAAAGGCCGTGAGCACATCCAGCACAGGTGGTCCTGATGCTGCCACGAAATTCAGCCTAGCTGGTTGGGTGGTCATCCTCTTGGGGGCCATACTGTCTCTCCAAGGTGGGGCATGGGGCTTTGCTGTTGTCAGTGTCGTTCTTGTTCTTGGAATCGGGGCCATCGTACAGGCAGACCGGATGCGGGGAAGCGTAAGCAAACCCAAACTCTACGCCAGCATTGTGGTTGCCGCTCTCATTGCAACTACTCCGTATGCGGCGGTCATGCTTGTCCCAACCAACGCATCAATGGCTATCACTGATGTGTCCCTGAACGAGGACACCAACGAAATTTCGTTCAAGGTCCGAGGCACCATGTCTTCCGTTGACGTTTCAATTGAGGCTGACGGGATCGAGATGTGGAGCGATTCTGCGGATGTGAGCAACGACTTGAAAAACTTCAAAGTGCCACTTTCAGATATCTTTGCAGGAAACGGTGAAGACTATGCCGGCAATGAAGTCGTCGAATATGTGATCAAGGGAACGGGTTCAAACGGTCAAACAGGAGAAATCGATATTCCTACTCGATTTACGACTCGTGAAGCACAAAACGCAGGTGTGCGTATCGATCCTCTCATCGATAGCAACGATCCGGATGTCTATCTTGGAATCACCCTTGAAACCCTAGTCGGATTGCTCGGACCAACGCAAATGAACGCTCGCGATGGCGGTGGTTCTTCTGCTGTCGGTCTTCGTCCGATGAGTGCTGATTACACGGTTGAGGTCTCTGTTTCTGGCGGAGATTCCTGGAGCGAGAGCATCATCACAGTGGATGGTGATTTGGCGACATGGACCCCTCAAACCGGCGGTACTGCAAGCGGAAGCACCGATGGGTGGATTGGATTAACAGGTACTGCTGTGTCTCAAGATCTAAGCCTCACAGATTATCTCGACAAAGACGATTTCTACACCTCTCCAGGTGATTATACCTTCACAGTATCCATCACCAATGTGCTAGGCGACCAGAGCCCATTCATCAGTGAATACTGCTGGGAAATTGACCTGACGAACGGAGACCAAGAAGCTGATCCGCCAAAGAGCAAGGGCTACGGTGTCGGAAGCACCTGTTGACACTGCACCACCGTTCTTCCTCAAAGACTCATGGTGAGCCACGCTCGAGAGGGGTCTCGGGATAAGTATGGAAAAAATGTTGATAAGGAATGTGAACACTTGTTCACACATGAGCAATCCACATCGTTCTCTATGTCTAACGTTTCTGTTGCTTTTGGTAAGTTTCTCGTTTGTTGTTTCCTCAAATGTCGAAGAACGCCACGCATCATTGGACGAATTCAACAGTTCGAGCAAAGTTCTTCTGCCAATGAAATACTTGAATCAACCGGGGTTTCAAGAGGGTTCGGTCTTTTCAAACGGCACGCTAGTGGTAGGATCTGACAACACGTGCGGGATTCTCGACAACGGCTCCGTTGTGTGTTGGGGGCGTGGAAACTATGGCGCACTCGGTAACGGGGCCAATGATGACAGTTGGACTCCAACACCTGCCCTCAGCATGGGCGTGGGGCGAACGGCTGTTTCCATCTCATCGGGTCAACATCACACATGTGCCATCATTGACAATGGTTCAGTTTCTTGTTGGGGTTTAGGAGATAACGGGCAACTCGGAAACGGAGATCTGCTCAATCGGAACGTTCCGACACCAGTCAGCAGTTTAGGCGTCGGGCGAACCGCTGTCGCCATTTCTTCGGGTGCTTTCCACACCTGCGTGATTCTCGATAATGGCAGTGTATCGTGCTGGGGCTGGGGGCAAGCCGGTCAATTAGGAAACGGCATGGGATACAACATGCTCGTTCCAACACCAACCAGCAGCCTCGGGCAGGACCGGACGGCCATTGCTATCTCATCTGGTGGAAGCCATACCTGCATCGTGTTGGATAACGGAGCGGTTTCATGTTGGGGTGCAAACTCCTTCGGTCAACTCGGAAATGGTGAGGGCAACACTGAGCGGGAACCGGTTCTCACAGATTCTTTGGGTGTGGGCCGGACTGCAGTTGCCATTGCTGTCGGCTTGGATTTTAGTTGCGCACTTCTCGATGATGGCACCGTTTCATGCTGGGGCAATGCAGAATATGGACAATTAGGCGATTCTCACAGTCAAGAGCAGTTCAGCCCTCAACCAACGAAGGATTTTGGTGAAGGGCGCAGGGCCGTCAGTCTTGCTGGAAAGGGGTTGCAAGCCTGTGTCATCCTGGATGACGGCAACATCAAATGTTGGGGGTACAACGCCAACGGCCAACTTGGAAACGGTGGTAACTCGAACACTGCCACCCCTACGCTCACCAACAGCCTGGGGGGAGGGCGGACTGCGATTGCCATCTCAGCAGGCACCGGAACCATGTGCGCTCTCCTCAGCGATGGCAATGCCAGCTGCTGGGGTACGGGTTATTCGGGTCGCCTCGGAAACGGTCAAAATACGAACAAGAATGTTCCCACTCAGGTCAGCGATTTAGCTCCAGAGAGGACCTACGCTCTTTCAGAGCGTGACTGGGATGACGATGGAGTCATGAATATTTTTGATACCTCTCGGGGCGAACCCGGTTCACCCCTCTTTCGGTGCCCACCAGGAACCTACACTGTGATTCCAGAACCCGAAGATGCCTCAGACTGCAAAGAAGCAGATCCGGGACATTATGTTGATCTAGCACGAGGAAACGCTCAAGAGAGTCAAACACCCTGCCCAGAGGGGACATTCAATCCTGCAAACGGCTCAACGAGCCCTGATGATTGTCGCGTGGCTGACGCCGGAAATTACCTTGATGCCTCTCTTGGGCCGGGTCAGGCCACTCAGATTCCCTGCCCTGCTGGAACGTTCAACGCCAACACTGGCGCAACAAGTGTGGTGAGTTGCCTTCAATCCGATGCAGGATATTATGTTGAAGCCTCAAAGGGAACTGGCCAAACTGAGCAGTCCTTGTGTCCCGACGGGACGTACAATCCCAGCAATGGCTCCACCAGCAACACGGACTGCATGCTTGCGGAGTCTGGTCATTTTGTCAATGTGTCTTCTGGTGATGCTCCAACTGCCCAAACCCCTTGCGCAAATGGATCATTCAATCCCAATTCAGGTTCCTTTGCCGAGACTGATTGTCAACCGGCTCATCGAGGTCATTACGTCGATGTTTTGTCAGGGCAAGGACAATCTCAGCAAACCACATGCCCAGAGGGTACATACTCGCCTTTCATCGGTGCAACTTCGCTGTCTGATTGTCAAGTGATTGGTGAATTGCCACTCACATACATCAGCGAATCCAGCATCAGTTGCGATGTGAACAAGGTGGATTCAAATGGCTCGTTTGATGACTTTACCTTCAACCACAGCGACGGAACAAGCCACGCCATGTATGAGGATTTGATGGAAGGAAAAATGTCCGTTGTGATCCTGTTCTATGCCTCATGGGACTCTCATTCAACTCGGTACCTCGAAACCAACGTCCTGCAGGACCTAGCCAACGAATATTCTTCTGAAGTTTCCGTTGTCTTTTGGCAGGGTGATGGTCTCAGTTCATACGAGGGAGAGGTTTTCAATGCAGCAAACACGGAATCTCACACCGACACATTTGGAATTGATGGCTATCCCGTTATTCGCGCCTACAATCCAGCAGGTGGTTTCATCGATATTCAAGACCAAAACATGAGATTCCAAGCAGATGGTACGCCGTTCTTTGATGTTGAAGGAATGGCCACCGACTTGGCGGTATGGTCGCTTCTAAGTCAAGTCGATGCTGATGGAGACGGAGTGCCAGATACCTGTGATGCTTTTTCCTCAGATGAGTTTGAGTGGCGGGATTCAGATCTCGATGGTGTCGGGGACAATGCGGACGAGTTACCTTTCGATGGCAATGAAACCCTCGATAGCGACGGAGATGGAGTGGGAGATAACGCTGACCTTTTCCCGAACGACGCCAACGAAACCTTGGATGCTGATGGTGATGGAATGGGCGATAATTCAGACCCGTGGCCGTTGGACCCCGACAGCGATTGGGACGGATGGGCTGACCTCATCGAAGAAGAATGTGAAACAGATCCGCTCGACAGAAATTCAACTCCATCCGATTTGAATGAAAATGACGTGTGTGATTCCTTCGAAGGGTATGACCCTCACTCAGAAGATGGCAGCGACGGCGAGACCAACGCTCTTTCAAATTTCATCAACACTCTGCAGGGTTTTGCATCACCAACTGGAGTCATCGCCATCCTCATTGTGGGTGTTTTGGTTGTTTTTGGCATTGGCAAACTCAAATCTGAGGATGATGATTGGGATGAAGAGTTCGATGATGACTTTCACGGGGAGTTTGAGGATCACGAGAACGGTGAGGAATTTGAAATGGACGAACCAGAACTTCCTCTCCGCCAACCAAGTTTTGTCAGGACATGGCAAGAATTGCCACCGGGGGAATGGCTCGAAAATGATGAAAATGGGACGAATTGGTACCAGACTGACGATGGCGTCTATTGGTATTCCACCGATGTTGGATTTCGTATCTGGGAAGAGTAAACCCGTGGACTCGTGAGGATTCGTTTGCGAGGTTGTTCCTGAACGCCATCGCATTTGATGAGGGGGTCTTAGAACGGCCCTCAAGAAACATGCGCTGGGGACATCGCTAAGTATGGTGAATCATGAACCCTGAGGTGGGGAATTAAGATTCTAGGGACTGAACATGAAGAGCCAGATGCTCAAATGAACCGCCTCATAGAACGGAATTATCGACGTTTGAACATCTTTGGAATCGTTTTATTCGTTGGCTCATTGACCGTCTGTTTCACTCCCTTCTTGGAATTCTTCCCAGGCATAGCGCCAAATGGCTACGAGGTTTTCTTTTACCTTGTGATTGGATATGCCGTGTTCTCCTACTCCATCGTCCTCTTGTTTGTCATCAATTTCTCGCGTTCACGGGTGATCAACAACGATGGAGGTCTTGAAAAGAGCCCGACATCAAATTGGTTCACAAATATCAAAATTTTTGGAACCAGTATTTTCTGTTGGGTTGTATTGCTGATGTTGTTCTGGAGTTTCTCAGATTAGTGGCGATGAACGTCTTCATCTTTCCATTGAAGATGGTCTCTTCTCCACCAGTAATCTCAGAGGGTTGCTCACCTCAAAGGCCCCTCCCTAGAGCGTTTCAAGAGCGTTCACCAAGTCTTGCCATAGGTCTTCCATATCTTCGATACCGACCGATAAGCGGATCAAGCCTGGAGTCATTCCTGCATCGTAGCGTTGCTTTTCTGGAATGGCTGCGTGTGTCATGGTCCATGGATGATTGATGAGCGATTCGATTCCACCCAAACTCTCTGCAGTTGCAAACAGTTTCAACTGGGCTGCAAACGCTCGAGCACCTGCTTCTCCTCCTTTGACTTCTAAGGAGATCATGCCACCAAAGGCGTTCATTTGTCGCTTTGCGATTTCATGAGTTGGATGGCTCTTCAGACCGGGATAAAAGAGCCGTGTGACTTTTTCATTGTCTTGCAATCGTTCTGCTAACGTCATTGCACTTTCGCAATGACGGTTCATTCGCAAAGCGAGGGTCCGCAGTCCTCGAAGAATGAGGAAGCAATCCATCGGTGCCGGGACAGCACCCACTGCATTTTGCAAGAATGAGATTTTTTCAGCAAGTGCCTTGCTTTGGGTGATCAAACAACCACCGATGACATCGCTGTGGCCACCGATGTATTTGGTTGTTGAATGGACGATGATATCGGCTCCCAACTCGAACGGGCGCTGGAGGATTGGTGTTGCGAAGGTCGAATCCACAACGACGATGAGGCCGTGTTCTTTCGCCTCAGCAGCTAAGGATTTGATATCGTGCACAGTGAGAAGTGGGTTGGTTGGACTTTCAAGCCAGAGGATTTTCGAGTTCTCACGAACAAGACCCGCAATATCCCCGCTTTTCAACGGAGAATAACTTGTTTCAATGCCAAACCTGGAAGCAATCTGGTCGAACAAACGAACCGTGCCACCGTAAAGGTCGTCGCAGGCAATCACGTGGTCGCCTTGTTCAAGCATCTGGCTGATGGTTGTGATCGCTGCCATTCCGCTTCCAAAACAAAATCCATACGCTTCTTGGTGAGGAGATTCCATCTCTGCCAGTGCTCGTTGGAGAGCATTTCGAGTCGGATTGTCTCCGCGTGCATATTCATAACCGAGATGGTCCGCAAAATCGTTCTGAACGTAGGTCGATGTCTGAAAAATAGGGGTGTGGACTGAGCCAGTCGTGACCTCAGGGTCCAATGATGAATGAACGCAGCGGGTTGAATCTCCAGTCATCTCACCACTCCCATCCATCGACATCAAATCCATTTTCCCTGAGCCAGTCGTCGTTGTAGACTTTCCCAAGGTATGGATTTCCCGCATCGGGAAGAATCACCACAATCTTGGCTTTTTGTCCGGCCTTATCGTGTTCAGCGGCGATATCCAATGCAATCTGTAAGGCTCCACCGCATGAACCGCCACAGAACAATCCCTCTTGCTTGGCCAGACGTCGAGCCATTCTGAAACAAATCTCGTCGTCGACCATTCGAATTTCATCAATCACTGAAAAGTCGGTCGCTGGTGGGATGAAGTCTTCACCAAATCCCTCAACCTTGTATCCATGGGGAACACCCATGGTTCCTTCTTCGAACCATTGCTTGAGGATGGATCCCTCGGCATCAACACCAACGATTTGAGGAGCCACTTTCCCGTTTTCTTCTGCTTGCGATTTGAGGTATTTTCCACACCCAGTGATGGTGCCACCTGTTCCCATCGTTGCAACGAAGTGGGTGATGTCTCCCTGTGTTTGTTGCCAAAGTTCCGGTCCGGTGGAATGAATGTGCGCTATGGGATTGGATTGATTGGAGTATTGGTCTGGATACCACGCCCCTTCAAT
>Ga0181379_1000324_pt1 | contig 24101 bp, 26 predicted proteins | sample 2SPOviralmetaG_FD_130115 | JGI IMG/M metagenome (GOLD analysis project Ga0181379, IMG submission 130115) | Marine viral communities from the oligotrophic San Pedro Time Series (SPOT) site, San Pedro Channel, CA, USA - 2 SPOT_SRF_2009-07-10 | ecosystem: Environmental > Aquatic > Marine > Strait... | reverse complement strand
GGTACCGACCAAGATGACTTCTTGGAAACGGCTGTCACGCACCAAATTGGACTGACCGTTGCTGCCGATCCAATCGCAGCTGGCCAGACCTACACCACCACCATCACCACCAACAACTGCGCACCCGCATCCAATGCTGAGCACACCATCCTGTTTGTTGCAGGAACCGGTGGACAGACCTACGAGGTTCTCAACTATGGCGGCGACATTACTGCTGGGGCGGTGGTCATTTGAAGACCAACAATGAACAAAACGACAACATGGCCGCCATCGGTATCGGTGCCATGATTGTGTTCATCGCGCTCATTCTGGTTGCTGCTGTTGCAGCTGCTGTCATCATCCAAACCGCTGAGAAGTTGCAACAAAACGCTCAGACCACTGGTGACGACACGGCCGACAACATGGCTGGAAAGCTCCTCATCAACACCGCCTACGTGGATCCAGGCGCAGCAGGTGACAACTACCTGCTCTTTGTCTCTCTTGCACCAGGCAGCGAAATCACTGCGTTCACATCCGTGAGCTTCCAGTTGTTCTGCGACAACGGTGTCGTTGAAGGTGACAGTGTCGGCGAAATGACATACACCCGCATGGACGGAACAGCCGTCACTGAACTCAACCCCGGTGTTGCTTACCAGCTCACCCTCGACGCCAGCGGCGGCGATGACTGTTCAGCTGACGCTGTGCTCGTTGACGACGGAGAGGCCAACTTGTACCTCCACGTTGCCAACGGTGGTTCAACGTTCGAGACCTTCAACGTCGACGACGACTCTGCAGGTGCAATTGTTGTTTGATCCCTCCAAGACATCACTTCGGTGATATCTTGGAACGGAGGTTTTTACAATGGCATGGCCATTTAGTGGAAACTCGGGTGGAAACAAAAGCGCAGACCAAGCAATGAGCGAAGAGCGACTGAAAATATTGGCCAACGTGGCCATTGAACAGGTGCCCTTTCCCGAACAGGGAATGCTCACTGAGGAGGATGCGTGGACCATCTCACCCGGACCAACACGAGCTCGAATCAACAGCCAACAAAGTGTGCCCAACGTAGCAGCAACGCTTGCACCGGCAACAGCGCCGGTTCCGGCCGCACCTGCGACCGTTGACACCTCTGGCCTTGAACGCCTCATCAGCAGCCGCCTCGACATGGTTGAGGACGTGCTTCGCATGGTGGAATTGCGTCTTGAGGAATCCCCAGGGGCTGCTCCGGAAGGGGATGCACATGATGGCTCAGATTCCTTTGATGCTACCGCTGAACACCCAGAGAATTCTGGCGGCGATCGGATCATCACTTCAACTGGTGAAGTGGTCGAGGTCGGCAGTTCATCTCGGATGATGGAAGACGACCAAGGAAAACTTGTGGAACTCTACGAAGCGCAAGCTTTGGCAGCGAACCCGTTCTTGGTGGCTCCACGATCCAACGGTGGCAGCAACGGTCAAGCGAGTACAGATGAAACAACTGTGGCAGCCCTCCTTCTGGATCACATGTCCGGAATGGCTGCTGTGAGTTTTATCCAGAAGGCGATTGATTCAGGCATGCTCTACGAAGCAGAAGGAAACGCAGTGCTCGCTATCGTACAACTTGCAGAACCAGGTGAACCTGAAACGGCCCTTGAAGACCATCTCCCGCACAGGGAATTGTTGGTGTTCTCGGCTCTGATCTCGACCTGGCGACAACTGCAAATTCTTCGAGGTGAAGAGTGAGATGGGAGCATCGGTCGGCATAGGGGGATTGATCATTGGCATTTCGATGCTGGTGGTCTTTTCGATGGCATATCAGTCCATCGCTGCACAAATTGATTCGGGCATTGACCGAATTGATGAAGCAGACGACCCATTGCCGGCTTTTGCTATCGATGATGCAGAAATTTGGGAAGGTGCCATCGTCGCCGTATCCATCACCAGCGGTGGTGGCGGATACAGCGCAGGAGGGACCATCGTAGCCTCAAGCGGGAATGGTGGATTCGAAGCCGACTACACGGTTAACGGAACGGGAGTAATTACATCCGTGGTGATCACCAGCCACGGAAATTACTCCTCAACTCCAACCCTTGTAGTCAGTGGCGGCGGATCGCCAACCTCAACGGCGACCTTTTCGGTCACCCGAGGCAGTGTGGTGTACGCCAACATGACCAACACCGGTTCGTCAACGATTGAGCATGACGACATGTGGTTGTTTTTGGACGGCCAAACGCCCACCCAATTTTCTAGCATCTACACATCATCCATCAGTTCTGAACTGTGGTTCTCAGGCGAAACCCTTGCTCTGCAATGGATTGATACTGGGTCTGGTACAGATGAACGCATCACCCTCACGGTAGGTCCAACCACCGTGGGGCATCTATTGGAGTGAGATTATGGCTGACGGAGGTGCATCATCAATGATTATGCTGGTCACAGCCCTACTCATCTCTGGTGGGGCAAGTGCGGTCCTCATCTCCGAATGGAGCAATGCCCTTCGCACCGTGCAAGTCAACGAACAAGCATCCGCAACTGAGGATGGAGTTGACGTTGCGCTTGCCGGTGATCCTGCCATGGTTGCTTACGATGCGACCCTGAAAACCATCACGCTGTATTTCGTGAACACCGGCGAGTTTGATTTGGATACCACTTCTTACGAAGTGCTCATCGACGGATCTCCCCCAACATCCACCTCAGAATCAGTCCAACCCAGTGGAACCGACTGGAACCCTGGTTATCTGTTGGAAATCACATTGACTGATACGAGTTGGTCGTTTTCTGATGGCGATGACGTTTCGGTTTACTTCATTGGGATCTCAGAGTCCATCAACGGTTACACCCATTCAGCCACAACCAATGCGGAGGTGCGATTGAATGCAGTCTGATGAACATCCATTCATCACGGCACACAAACCCGTTGAAGACGGGTTTCCGTTTGAAGTTGAAACCGATTCGTTGGCAGATTCGATGGGTCTACGCATGCCAAACCGTTCCCTGTACCTCTTGCAAGGGGCGGTAGGAGCCGGGAAATCATTGATTTCACAACGGCTCATCCACGGCATGGTTCACAACGGCGTCAAAGTCTTGGTCATCACCACTGAATTGACCACCCGAGGATGGATTGAGCAGATGGAAAGCGTAGGTTATGGAATGACCGACGCCATTCGTGAAGGTCGAGTGATGGTTCTCAGCCGATACGGCACTGTGGCCGACGCTCGTCAAGATGTGTCCTTGCAGGAAGTGCTCAACAGTCCGGCTGTGCCGGCTGCGGACGTGATTGTCCTTGATTCAGCGAGTTCATTGATGCCTCAAGAAGGGACCAAAGCAGAACATTTTGCGCTCATACAACAACTCAGAAAAATCGCTTCGGACGGCCGTTCGTTCATGCTATGCGCGGACCCGGAAGAAATGAATTCGAGTTTGCTCCACACCTTGCGGACTTCTGCTGAAGTCGTTCTCGACCTTGACAACGCCTTGATTGGTGGAGAAATCAAGCGGAACATCATCATCACACGCTTCTTGCGTGCGGCTGGGCCAATTCAAACATCCATCGGATGGCGTGTTGAGCCCGGCATGGGCTTCATCGTGGATATCACGGCGGTGAGCTAAGGAGGGATTGAGCATGAGCGACGAACCACGATTTGCCAAGGGCGACCTCAACGGGGTCATGGCGGCCTATCCGCACGTTGCTGAATGGGTCCGTGACTTTGAGATGAGGTACGGCTCTCGTCCGATGTATTACGGACCTTTGGACCGTGATGCCAAGAAACAACGTCCTCTCAATCTCATCTATGTCACCCGAGAACCGATTTTTGTCCACATCTACGAACCTCCTGCTGATGACGACGGAGGTGGAACAGTCCTTTGGTTCGGTCTTGAGCCACAACTCACCGAAGAAGAGGAGAACATCCGGCGTGAACTCATTGAAACCTTGCTACAAGAAGCCCCAAGTGCACCCTCGTTCACCACCGACAACGAATTCGAGAACATCCTTGAACAGATGATTGACCGATTCACCATCCTCGATACCGAGGCCAATAACCTTGTTCGACGTCAAGGACGTTTGTGGGAACTCGTCGGAATGGACGATAAACGCCTCACAGTCACTCAAACGCAACGCGAACGCCTGACGTATGTCGTGATCCGTGATTTGATTCGAAACGGGCCCCTCGAGCCGCTCCTTTCGGATGAAATGCTCGAAGATATTCACTCGGTTGGATTGAAACACATCCACATGGATCACAAGGTCTTCGGCATGGTAACCTCCAACATTCGCTTCCGTGAACGGGAATTGCTGTCTCGTTATCTTCGAGCGATGTCCGAACGTATCGGACGCCCAGTTTCCGATAACAAGCCCATCATTGACGGTGTCCTGCTTGACGGGTCCCGTATCAACATCATTTTCTCCGACGACGTCTCAATGCTCGGGCCGTCGTTCACCATTCGTAAGTTCGCAGAAGAAACCATTTCCGTGATTCAACTCATCAACTGGGGCACCATGTCCGCCCAACAGGCAGCATACATCTGGATTTGTCTCGAATACGGCATGTCGGTTTTGGTGTCCGGAGAAACAGCTTCTGGAAAAACAACAACCCTCAATGCCATCCTCCCCTTCATCGACCACAACGTCAAGATTTACTCTGCAGAAGATACGCCTGAAGTGAAGGTGCGACACAAGATTTGGCAACGGCTCGTGACCCGTGATGCCAAAAACGAAGAATCCCGTGTTGAGATGTTCGACCTCCTCAAGGCTGCTCTGCGAAGCCGCCCTCGCTACATCATCATCGGTGAGATTCGTGGTGTTGAGGGTGCGACGGCTTTCCAAGCCATGCAGACCGGACACCCGGTGATTGCTACGTTCCACGCCTCCTCCATCGTCAAAATGATTCAGCGATTCACCGGTGACCCAATCAACGTCCCTATTCGGTTCTTTGACAACCTGAATTTTGCGATTTTCCAAGAGGTCGTCGAAGCCCCTGGCGGTGGAATCGCCCGTCGTATCACGGGTATTGACGAAGTCATCGGCTACAACAAGCACAGCGATGGTGTGTTGACCCGTGGTATGTTCGAGTGGGACCCTGTGAAGGATAAGCACTACTTCCGTGGTATGTTCCAGTCCCATCTTCTCGAGAACAAAATCGCTGCTATGGCTGGTTTCGCAAACAAGCGTGATATCTACGAGGAAATGCTTCGAAGGGCTGATGCCATTCAGCGAATGGCCGACCGAGATTTGACTCATTATGATGATGTCTTCGATCTTCTTGGTCTGTACTACTCCAACGGATGGGATCACTTTTCCCGAGCCATTGACACGTGGGTTGGAATCAATCACAAGTGAGGATGATGAGACATGGAGCGCATGCCGATTTGGCACATTGCCCTTCGTCGTCTTGAAATGCCAGTACCGCGTTTTCTCGCGCTGTATGTTTCCCCCATCGTCTTCGCTACTTTCCTGATTTCCATCATCCTCGTTTTCCTCACTGGTGGATTGGCTGAAGGGGCTCTCTTTTCTGGCTTCACTGGTGTTCTTTTCGTGATCCTTCTCACGACGATGTCGCTTCTTGCAGCCGTAGCGTTCCCTGTTCTCGAAGTTCAACGTTCGGCAACCCTCATCGAGGAAGAAATGCACATGTTCATCACTCGAATGGGTATTCTTTCGATTGGAGAAGTTGGCGCTCAGTCTATTTTCGACATCCTGAAACAGATGCGAGACTATGGTGAATTGGCTTCAGAAGTGAAACGAATTGAAACGCTGGTTGACAAATGGCACACCTCGCTGCCCGAGGCGGCTCGTATTGTCGCCCATCAAAGCCCGAGCCCGTTGTGGTCTGACTTCCTTGATCGCATGGCTTTCTCCATTGAAGCGGGCCAACCCATCGACGAATTCATGCGTTCGGAACAAGAAACCATTGCAGAGCAATACAACACGCTCTACGATACACGATTGGAATCTGTTGATACGCTGAAGGAAATTTATGTCTCGTTGACCACGGCAGGACTGTTTGGTTTGGTCATCGCAGGGATTCACCTGGTCCTCTTCGAAGTCGGTGGTCCGAACGATACTCCGATTGAAATCGCAAGTCGACTGCGGTTTTTGTTGCTCGCAGGACTGATGTTTCTGTTCATTCAAATTGGCGCAGTCTTTGCATTTCGAGCGACCATTCCGAAGGATCAAACCTTCGCCCGCGACGAGATGGATACACCATTCCGCCTGAATTTTCGCCGTTCATTGCTTTTATCGGGCATCATCACGATTGGCCTGGTTGTCCTCGCCGTCTTCACATTGATCTGGGTTTGGGACGCTCTTACCTCTGAGTGGGACAAGTATGGCCTCCTTTTCATCGCCGTCACCTTCACACCTCTTCTCATCCCAGCATTGATGGTCCGACGGGAAGAAAATCAAATTCAACGACGGGACGAGACCTACCCCGATTTCATACGCGCTCTTGGTGGAACCGCTCAAGCACGTTCAGCAGAACCCTCTGCGACCATCAAAGCGCTTCGGGGCATTGATTTCGGTATGCTTGACAACAGCATCGACCGGCTAGAAAAGCGGCTTTCCACACGAATTGATTCCGACCGTGCTTGGGATTACTTCACCGCAGATACGAACTCTGCAGTCATCTCCCGCTACACCCGAATCTACATCGAGGGGTCGCAGTCGTCCGGTAAGCCTGCAGAAACGGCTGAAATGGTCTCACGATCGGTCGGTAACTTGCTTTCGCTTCGCAACCGGCGCGCTCTTTCTGCCAACACGATGTGGGGTGTCGCACTTGGCCTTCTGATCTCCAGTGTAGCGTCTCTTAACGTCACCACTGCGATTGTGCTGCAACTCGGTGAGGCCATTGCCGGTGTGGCCAGTGGACTTGTGGATACGGAAGTCGGGACGTTGTCTGAATTTGGTGGGGGCGTTGCTCTTCCTGTCATGGAAGATGCTTCATCAGTCGATGATAACATTCGCATGCTCAAGATCATCATTTCGATCCTCATCACGATGCAGGTGGTGGCTGTTTCCTCCATTGCTACCCGTTTGCGTGGAGGTACACGAACCAGCGCCGTAGGTCAAATGGTGCAACTTACGTGGGTTGCTGGTCTTGCGTCTTGGTTTACCGCCGTGATCCTGCAACGTGCAAGCAGTATTTTCAGCGTTTGAAATGCGGGAAGGTTGATACTCTTCTTGGAAGAACCTCCTTTTCATGCAACCGCCCATGCCGCCCGCTGCAGCAGCCTCTCCGTACCAACCGCCCCTCGCAGCGACAGCGTCCAAGGGGAGCATGTATTCCTTCCAAAAGTGGCTCATCATTGGCATGGCGCTTCTCGTGTTTGCTTCTATTTTCGCCCAATTCCCGCTTCCTTCCTCGGAACCGGACGTCGCCGATTACGACCTTACCGATGAAAAGGAGTCGAATCAATTCCAAGATGATTCAGACAGTTTTGAGGGCCAAGTCGCTTTGTTCGCTGCCGTCAGCACCATCCTTCAAACCGGTTCGCTGGCTTTGCTGGCCTACGCCTTTGTCCGAGAGGCTCAAGAAGAGCACGACCAGCACGTCGCCATGCGAATCACGCTCATGCTTGGAGCCGTGGTCCTCATCACGAGCATCGTTGGACGAAGTTTCTCGTTGTTCTGAACGGCTTAACGTTTCATTTCTTCTCGAATACGTTTCTTGGTCGCAGCCCATGAACAAATTGGGCAGGTCGTCAAGTCATGGTACCTTGCAGGACAGTATTCCCGTCCGAAGAAGATGATCTGCAAATGGAGGTCGTTCCATTTTTCCTTCGGGAACACGGCCTTGAGGTCGCGTTCGGTCTTTTCAACCGTTGAGCCGTTGGAAAGTCCCCAGCGGGCTGCACATCTGTGGATGTGTGTGTCAACAGGAAATGCTGGCACACCAAAGGCTTGGGCCATCACCACACTTGCGGTTTTGTGTCCAACTCCAGGCAAGGCTTCCAACGCCTCAAAGGAGGCGGGCACCTCACCGTTATGATGTTCCAGCAACATTTCCGAAAGTCGCTTGATGTTCCTAGCCTTTGTCGGGGCTAAGCCGACTTGGCGGATGTCAGAAAGGATGGTGTCGACGTCAAGATTAGCCATCGCTTTTGCACAGTTCGCCTTTGCAAACAGAGCAGGCGTGACTTCGTTGACCTTGAGGTCGGTTGTCTGAGCGCTCATCAAGACGGCCACAAGCAATTCAAACGAATTGGTATGGTCGAGAGGAATTGGAATCACGGGATAGAGTTCTTCAAGCTGCTGAGCGATGCGAACTGCCTTCTCTGCTCGTTTCATGCCATCACCGTCCTCTGAGAACCTCTGGTACGATGTATTCGTACTCTCCGAAGGCCCCCGTGCATTTGATGGAAATCCGTTCTGCGTCAAATTTGACGGTTGCTGCTTTCGATTGAAGGCTGTGAAGAGGCATGCCAGATGCAAATCTTCCATCCTTAAACAACGTGAAGGAAGTCTCGACAAGGTTCGCATTCGCTTCAAATGAAGCGCATTCTTCTGTGATGGAGACCGTCCCGTAGGCAGAAAAAAAGTTCGAAAAAGCTCGGGTGAGTTCAGTCCAGTTCTCTGAATCAACTGGATGTGCCATTCCAGTCCCTCAGGCTTCGTAGGTGGCTGAATATTCTTCACCGGTTTGCCAACCAAAGTAAAGGCCGAAGAGGATGGAGATGAGCGGTATGCCATTGCAGATCAATGTCTCAAAGGGTTCGGTTTCAGGTTGGCCTGCGATGTACCAAATGATGAGGGCAAGCACCATTCCCGGCAAGAACATCATGCTGCCCATGACGATGGTTCGTAGGGTGCGCATGGCAATGGGAAGTGCCCGTCGGTCAAGAAGGTGTGCTTCCCACTCAAAGCGTGAGGCGTTCGGCGAGGGTCGAGGCCTCAAGGGCGTTGAGCGTGTTTTCCGGCTCAATCCAACCTTTTCGTGCAGTCATCACTCCGTAAGCGATGTCGCTGAGGCCCCGAATGGAGTGAGCGTCGGGGTTGATGGCGACAGGTACGCCCAAACCCTTGGCATGCTTGCACAAGCGCCAATCCAAATCCAATCTGTATGGGCTTGCGTTCAGTTCAATCGCTTTGAGTCGGCCCTCTTCGTTGTGTTCTGCCATATGTTCGAGCACGGCAAACAGATCCACCTCATACCCCTCCCGGCCCTGGAGGATGCGGCCCGTCGGGTGTCCAAGCACAGTCGTTGCAGGGTGGTCAATGACCCGCATCAATTCCTCTGTGTTTGACAATTCATCTCGGCCTCGCCATTTGGTCATGGCGTGAACGCTGGCGACGACATAGTCAAGTTCAGCGAGCACATCATCGGGATGATCCAAGCGTCCACCTTCTAGGATATCGGATTCAACGCCGTGAAACAAGCGGAAATCAACCCCATCCTTCTCCCACTCAGCGTTGTATTGTTTGATGGTTCGACCTTGGGCCAACAAATCCTCTGCATTTGCTCCATTGGCGATTTTGAGCGTGGGCGAATGGTCTGCAATCCCAAGCCAACCCCATCCCATTTTCCTGGCCGTATCGGCCATCAGTTCCAACGAGGCCTCACCGTCTGAAAGCGTGGTGTGGTTGTGGAGTGCGCCTCGAATGTCGGCGGTTTCGATGAGATGTGGGAGGCTGTGCGTGGACGCAGCTTGGACCTCGCCCATGTCCTCTCGAAGTTCAGGAGGGACATAGGCCAACTCAAGATGTTCGTAGATGGCTGCCTCATCTGAGGCCTTGAGCGAATACGCAGCGGCTTCCATGCCTTTGAATTCGCCAGCTTCAGCTTCCGGTATGAGGCCGAACTCGTTCAGGCGAAGCCCACGGTCGATGGCACGCTGTCGCATTGCAATGTTGTGTTCTTTGCTGCCGGTGAAATACGCCAGGGTGAACGGTTCCACATGGGTTGGGACGAGACGGACTTGTGCGTCGATGGTGCCGCCAGCCTCCAACTGTTCGTAATCATCGCCTCCGATGGCGTCGAGCACGTTGGGGTCAATATGACCGACAGCGAACGATTCGTCAAAGATGGTGGTGTCGAGAATCAGGCTGATCTTTGAATCTCCTGCGCCTTTGACATCGGCGATTCCTGAAAGGTTGAGGATGGCGTTCGCAACCGATTCGTGGTCCTTTTGGTCCACTGCGACCACGACGTCCAAATCGCCGATGGTGTCTTTTCGACGTCGTGCGCTGCCCGCCAGTGTGGCGCGGTGAACGCCATCAATCGCTGCAATCTTCCGCTGAAAGGCCTCCCCGTATCGCAGTCCGATGTCGAGGCGTCTCCGAGCTCGAAATCTGGAGAGGAGTTCAATTCCATCGAGCATGCGTTGTTGGGACTTGGCTCCGAAACCTTTCATTGGAGCGATTTGGTTGTCAAGAGCTGCTTGTTTCAGGCTGGCTACGGAATCCACGCCCAGTTCGTCCGCCATCAACTTGATTCGCTTTGGACCGAGTCCGGGAATGCCCAGCATCTCAATGAGTCCCGGCGGCGTTTGCGTGTGCAAGTTGATCCAATCGTCGGGCCATCGCCCTTCTCCAATGGCTTGTGTCAAAGCACTGCCTAGCCCCTTGCCAACCCCTTTCAGGTCAAAAATTTCGCCACTGGCTACCAATTCACCGATGTCGTCTGTCAGGGAGCCCAGCATGCGGCTGACGTTTTGATAGGACCGCACTCGAAACACGTTGGCTCCCTGGAGCTCAAGCAACACGGCCACCTGATGGAGAACATTGGCCACTTGGTTGCGAGAGAAAAACGGCGGTCCGTTCGGTCTCGGTTTCGGGAGTGAGAACGAGCCGCCTGCCATGTCTGCTGACCACTGCCGACCCTACTCAAAGGTTCGCCAGCGCCCCCATGTTCAAGAACGGAGGGCGGGTGGAAGAATCATGGTGGAGGCGACATTGGTGGAACAGTTGGCAGAAGTGCTCTGTGGCGTCTCCGCTGTTTTGTTCACCTTTATTGCAACATTTTCCCGGTCCCCAAAAGCCGAAGCCGTGGTTCAGAACGTCATCTTCGTGCTCTTGATTGCCGCAGCCGGTGTTTTGTGGGTGCTTCCGAGCGTGGGCGGGGAACTTTGGGGTTCGGACTATCTTCCAAGACCGCTCGCTCTCTTTTGCATCATTCTCGCCATTTCAGCTCGCATGAACATCAAGGGAGAGAACGTTTCGTTTGGTGCAAATCCTCACAGCATCGGGAAGATGAAGGAAGAAGAGTGATCATACGATTTCGCCTTGAGGCTCGTCGTCGGTCCCTTTCGGGTTTGTTGAAGGTAGGGCATCCGTGCTGGTCGCAGCCTCTTTTGCCATTTTTTGGTCGATGAAGGTCCGCATGTATTCGGGCAATTCGCCGTTGACAAAGATCACGTCGTTCACGTGATCCAATTTCTTGAGCGAGTAGTAGATTTGCATGGCCGTCATGGGGGTGGAAGAGCATCCGTTGCACCCTCCGTCGAGCGAGAGCATGATGTTGCCGTCTGAGGTGTCAATGACATTGACAACACCGTCGTGCTCATCCAGGATTTCCTGGACGGGTCCAATTTCAGCGAGGATTTCCTCTGCTGTGATGGTCATGTCTCTGCGGAGTGCACCCTCCTCTTTGAACGATTGCCCCAATTTGACCATGTCCAAAACATCGGTGGTCCATTCCACACCAGCGAGAAACAGCGAGAGAGCCGGATTTATGGAGGGAACTGCTTATGAAGGGTTCCTAAGTGGCCGAAGCAACAGGTGTTTATCGATGATGGAAAACATTGCAATGATTTCGGCAGCAGCAGGGGCCTTTGGTTTGGCCATTGCATTCATGCTCTACCAACAAGTGAACAAAGTGAAAATCGACAACGAAACCGTTGCCGAAATCACCGATGAAATTCAGAAAGGCGCTATGGCGTTCCTCTTCGCAGAATACCGCGTTCTCGCTGTGTTCTGTGTCGCAGTGGGTGGTCTTTTGGCCTTGATTAACGATGTGGACACCGCCGTTGCCTTCTTTGCTGGCGCTGTTGCATCCGTGCTGGCTGGATTCTCCGGCATGCGTGCAGCAACCTCTGCCAACGGTCGAACGGCCATGGCAGCAAAGACCGATGGTCGTGCCGGTGCTCTTGCAGTCTCCTACAACGGTGGCGCTGTCATGGGACTCTCCGTGGGTGGCCTTGGTCTTCTTGGAATCTCTCTTGTCGCTCTTTGGCTCGATGCTGAAGGCGGTGCAGATCTCTCTGCGGCTGCTGGGTTCGGAATGGGCGCCTCTTCCATCGCACTCTTCGCTCGTGTGGGTGGAGGAATTTACACCAAGGCCGCAGACGTCGGTGCTGACCTCGTCGGCAAGGTTGAAGCTGGTATCCCAGAAGACGACCCTCGCAACCCCGGTGTCATCGCTGACAACGTCGGCGATAACGTCGGCGATGTGGCGGGCATGGGTGCTGACATCTTCGAGTCCTTCGTCGGTTCCATCATCGCTGCCATGATCATTGCCAGCACAGACACCACGACCTATTCTTCGGATTACGTTATGATGCCTATCCTGCTTGGACTCATCGGGTACATCGCCTCCATCATCGGTGTGTTTTCCATGGCCTTCCTCAAGAACGGAAAAGACCCTGCTGTGGCTCTCCGAAACACCACCTTCATCGGTGCTGGTCTCTTTTGGATTGGTGGCTACGCAGCGATCAACCTCGGCCTGATCGACGTCGCACCGGGCATCATGCATTCCGTTGTGTTGGGAAGCATTGTCGGTATTCTGATTGGACTGGTCACCGAGTACTACACTGGTATCGAACCCGTCTTTGGAATCAAGCCCAAGGCCATCCCGCACATCGGTGAGATGTCCAAGACCGGGCCCGCAACCAACGCCATCGCTGGTTTGTCGGTCGGAATGATGTCGACCTTCATTCCTGTGCTGCTGATTGCCCTCGGTATCCTCGGGGCCAACGAACTTGGCGGCGAACGAGGCCTCTACTGCATTGCCATGGCCGCTATGGGCATGCTCGCAACGGTCGGTGTGACCATGACCGTGGACGCCTACGGACCTGTTGCAGACAACGCTGGTGGTATCGCAGAGATGAGCGCCTTGGGCGACGATGTCCGAGCCATCACCGATGAACTCGACTCCATTGGAAACACCACGGCTGCAGTGGGCAAAGGATTCGCCATCGGCTCCGCTGCACTGACCGCTCTTGCTCTATTCGCAGCCTACACATCAGCCATCGCCGCAAACGATCACACGCTCGACCTTACCTTGACCAACCCTATGGTCGTCATCGGCCTCCTCATCGGTGGCGGTCTTCCATTCGTTGTCGCTGCCATGACCATGACCTCCGTGGGCAAGGCTGCTGGCGACATGGTGGTTGAAATCCGCCGTCAGTTCAAGGAAATCCCAGGCCTTCTCGAAGGCAAGGAAGGCGTGAAGCCCGACTCTCAGACCTGTGTTGACATCTCCACCAAGGCCGCTCTTCGTGAGATGGTCGGTCCCGGTGTGGTGGCTGTTGTGGCTCCGGTCCTTGTCGGCTACTGCCTCGGCTACGACGCTCTTGGTGGATTGCTCGCAGGGTCCCTCGTCACCGGTGTGCTGATGGCCCTCTTCATGGCCAACGCTGGTGGTGCTTGGGACAACGCCAAGAAAGCCATCGAGCAAGACCACATCCCTGGTGCTAAGAAAGGCGACCAAGCCCACGATGCCGCCGTGATTGGCGACACCATTGGCGACCCGTTCAAGGACACTTCTGGACCTTCTCTTAACATTCTGATCAAACTCATGTCCATCGTGGCCGTCGTTCTCGCCGGTGCAGACGTCATGAGCCAGAACGGTTTGCTCTGAGGCTTTTATTCCTCGATGAGGAGCGTTAGCCTTTCAAAAGAGGTCATGCAGGCCCCACCATGCGTGCCTACCTCCTCTCCCTATTGATGGTGGCAGTCAGCCTGACCGGATGCATTAGCGAAGGCACAGGTTCTTCGTCTGGTATCGGAGATACAACGCAGGACGAATTAGCCCTTCCTGACTGGGAACTCGGCGATCAGTGGTTGTATACCTTCATCACTCCTGAATTTGGTGAAGACAGCGCTCGACTCGTTGTGGCCGACGTTCGAACAGACGACGGATTGTTCATGCTCGGCATCTCCTCCGAGGGCGAAGCCCAACGGCATGCTGTTATCAATCACAATCCCTTCTTGGGCAGGGTCACCATGGACGGCTTGTCGGTCTATGAAAACGGAGAGCCACAACCCGTGTTCAATTTCCCATGGGCCGTTGGGAATTCATGGGAATTTAGGCTCCTTGGCCAAGACTGGACGGCCACCACAGACAACATCTACAACGGTGAGGTCACCGTCTCAGCAACATCGTCCGAAGACCATTCGCTCGGTTATGTGTTCAGTGGCCGTCAAGGTTTCATCAAGAGTCTTCTTTGGACGGATAACGAAGGAGTCGACCACTTGGAGATGAATCTCAATCAAAAGAAAACCGACTACACAGGAGATGTCTTCTTCTATCGTGCAGGCGATATTCACGACAACTTGTACGAGGAAAACGATCAGGAAATCTACGATACCTTTCTTGATGAAGGCTACTCTCCAAACGAAGCTTGGGATACCCTCGTGTGGTACCTCGACGTTGAAATCAGCCAGCAAGCAGGTTCGGGTTCTCTCAGCATCAAAGATCACCAAGGAGCCTCGCCCCTCACCCGTGCATGGGGTGCAGGTTCAACCGAAAAAGGATCATTTGGAACCATACCTTCGAACTCGGGCGATCACTCCATCACCGTGACGTTGCGGGGCCAAGATTCCTTTGTCCACCTCAAGGTCGCCGGGGCTCTTGTTCGCTCGTGGACACTTTGAGGTGAGTTCATGCCGACGCTCATCATGATGCACGGGATGACAGGTAACTCTGCGATGATGCGTCCATTCGCAGAAAAAATACTCCCTGAGGGTTGGACTCTGCTTGTGCCAGAAGCCCGTTTTCCTCATCCAAACCGTGGTTATACCTGGTGGCGCTACGAGGATTTTGATGCGGACGTGACGAGGCGGTTGCAACTCTCAAGAGTGGAACTGATGGACGTGGACTCAAGTCTGTCCCAATTAGAGAAACTCATTGCTGAGCAAGCACCTCTGGGTCCGCTGGTTGTCGGTGGTTTTTCTCAGGGTGGGGCTATGGCGCAGGAATTGCTCCAACTTCCGATTGCTGACCGGATTGAAGGAGTGGTTTGCATGGCGACTCGTCTCGTACGCCCGATGGAACTGCGACTGCGGTTGGAAGAACTTGGTTCGAAACGAATGTTCTGGATGCACGGTGAACGTGACCTTCGAGTGCCTATGGAAGACGGATGGGCCGTAGCCCATTTGTTCGAGTCGGCTGGTTGGGCCGTCGAACTGGTCGAGCATCAAAAGGGACATATGATCCCCATTGAGCATCACAAAGCGCTGAAAGAATGGCTGACGACCTTCACTTGAGGTAGCGCTTGGTTTCATCGAATCCGCCGATGAACAGGGGTTCTTCATTTCTCAAGTCAAACACAACAGGAACTGTTCGGTGTCCTGTGGCCTGAACGACGGCCGTTCTCATGTCCTCGAATTCGTCAAAATTATATTCAGTAAATGTCAGTTTTTTGCTCTTCAATAGGCTCTTCAAAGCCCTGCAGTACCCGCAAAAGTTGCCAGTGTAAACGAGGAATTCGGTGTTGGCTTCCGCAGCGTGTTCAAGAATCATGGCTTCAGACATGTGTTTTGTCAGTCGGCCATGGCCTATAACCCCCTCGGAATGGTGCACTGCCTCCCCGTTTCTTCTCGTCCAATAACATCCATTAACGGCCACGGCAACGACCCTTCATGGTCAAGATGGCGTGCATTGATTGTGGCGCTGTTGAATTTGAGGCCGCCACATGGCAAGAGATGTTGACCCTGATGATGCCCCACTACTTCGATGCCCACCAAGACATCATGGCCGGAGAGACGACGCAGCCTCGGGAAACTTGGATGGCTCGCTTCAGTTCAGCGTTTGCAGCCCAGTTAGAGCAGACTCAATCTCCCAAATGACAGTCCCAGCCCCGAAACTGCCAATCATAAAGGTGGCCGTGCCGTCGACGCTCTATGGCCCACCTTGTTTTCGTACATGCCTCGGAAGGAAACAACGCTGTTTTGGCCCAAACCGTGGGCCAACGAGCCACCTCCATAGGCCACACAGTGGACTATGTGTCTCTCAACGCCTACGACTTTCCAGTCTACACCGTGGCGACCGAGAAAGAGACAACGATGCTTCCCGGCCTTCAAGAGTTGAAAGACCGGCTGGAGGCAGGGGATTCTTGGTTCATTTTTGCACCGGAGTACAACGGCTCTTATCCTCCTGTCCTGAACAACGCCATTGCGTGGCTCAGTCGTGACGGGGATGACTTTCGGCGGATCTTTAGGGACCGAACGGTGGCTCTTGGGACACATTCCGGAGGCGGTGGGCAGCACGTGGTCATGGCTATGCGAATGCAATTTTCCTTCCTCGGGTGCAACCTCGTTGGGCGCTCTTTGGTTACCAACAGCAAAAAACCGGCCAATCCTGAAACGATTGACGCTATTCTCCAAAGCATGAACTAAGGTGAGCCCAATGAAACGAAGCATCCAATCCATTGTTCCAACGCATACCGTTCTCGAAGGAGGCGGATTCAAAGTTCGAAGACCTGCTGCCATGGGTCGACTGATGAGTCCTTTCCTGTTGCTTGATGAAATGGGACCCGTTGATTATGCCCCTGGCGAAGCTGTCGGGGCCCCTGACCATCCACACCGTGGTTTCGAGACGGTCACCTACCTCCTTGCAGGTGGTATGAAGCATGCCGACTCTGCGGGCAACAGCGGTGATTTGAACCCCGGTGATGTGCAGTGGATGACCGCTGGGAGAGGGGTCATTCATTCCGAACTGCCACAAGATCACATGCTTGAACAAGGAGGGCTCATGCACGGTTTCCAAATCTGGGTCAACCTTCCAGCCAAGGATAAGATGATGCCGCCACGCTATCAAGACATCCCATCGGCTGACATCCCTGAGGTGTCAAACGTGGATGAAACGGTTTGGGCCAAAGTCATCGCTGGTGAAGCGCTCGGGGTTGAAGCCGTCATTGATACCGTCATCCCCATCACCTACATCCATGTTCGAATGAAACCGGGGGCGACCTACATTCATTCCTGCGATGAGGCGCACAATGTGATGTTGTATGCCTTTGGAGGTTCGGTAGAAGTTGAAGGCCGTTCGCTCCACGATGGCGGATTGGGTTTGCTCACCGCAGGGGACTCCATCGAAATCAATGCGGAAGATGACGGAGCGGAATTTCTCATTCTCGGGGGTCCGGAAATCGGCGAGCCTATCGCCCGCTATGGACCGTTTGTCATGAACACTAGGCAGGAAATCTACCAGGCGGTTGAAGATTTCAACAATGGCACATTGGCCTGATCATTGAGAGCAGTGCGCTACGATTGCATCGTAATCAGGTTCTTCACCGAGACTCTCGCAGATCCACTTGTAGCCCACGGTTCCATCGGCTTCCACAATCACGACGGCACGGTTTGCCACGGTGTAGCCATCAATGACGAAGTTCTCAAAGGTCAAGTCGTAATTTGCAATCATGGTTCGGTGAACATCGGAAAGCAGGGTAAATTCAATCCCATTTTCTTTGGCAAAGGCGCCGTTGGAGAAGGGTGAATCCACCGACACACCGAACACCGTGGCTCCAACGTCGTTGAGTTTGGCCATTGAATCACGGAAGCCACACATCTCTTTTGTGCAAACGCCTGTGAACGCCGCAGGGTAGAATGCGAGTACCACACGGGAACCAGCGTGGTCAGCGAGGCTGACCTTGCTCTTATCGGTGGCTGTTAGGGTGAATGCGGGGGCGGTGTCTCCAATGTTGACCATGGTCCGGCCATGACCTCTCCCCCATTAATGTTCATGCGAACGAAGTTTACGTATTTTGCAGGCGCTGCTAAACCCCGGTTTGGTCGGAGTGCTCGCGCCGGGATTCGAACCCGGGTCGACGGGATGAAAACCCGTAATGATGGACCTGGCTACACCACGCGAGCGGTAGTTGGCCCACCTACGCCCTGTTCATAACCGTTCCCGTTTCTTCCCTTCGTTTCAGGAGGATGGCTCGGGTGGGGACGAGCTCAGTCCAACCCACCATCGCCAAGCGAGGTAGCCGATTGCGCCTGATGCGATAATTCCGATAGCCAACATCACTTCGTTGTTCAACACCCACATCAATGCGTCGAGGGCACGGGTCCCGTAGATTCCAATCAGGACGGCTTCCAATCCAAAGCGCAAACTTCGGCCGATCAGCCCGGCAATGATGAACGGTTTCTTATCCATCTCTCCCATGCCTGCCATCCATCCAAGAACCTTGTAGGGGATGGGCGAAAAAGCAGCAATGAAGATGCCCCAACTCCCGTACCGTTCGGTTAACTGCTCAAGTTTCTCGAGGTGTTTTTCTTGACCGAATCGTACCATGAGGGCGGTTCCCCATCGCTGCCCAATGAGGTATCCAACCAAGGACCCGAGCACGGACGAAACGGTGACGACCAGCCACAACCAGACCACCATCGGGGTGTCCCCCATAGCGTTGACCAACATGGGGATGTAGAGCAAATCCGGTGGGACGGGTTGAAGGATGGCCTCCGTGAATGAGAGAATGAAAAGGCTGGCTGGGCCGAAGACCTCGAAGGCCTCGAGAATCGAGGTCTGCCAACTCATGGATGGGCGTGGCACCTTTCTTTGATGAAGATAGGGGTGAGCGGTGCCTTCATGGTGGGGTTTCTCCTCAATTGACCATGGTCCGGGTTCTAGATACGGCGGCCCTGCTCCATTGGCCGCCAGCAAAACTCGCTGAAGGGGTGTGTGCGCCTTCTCAACGCCATGAATTGGAACGGTTGAGTCCATCCCGTATGCTTCTCGTCGAGGCGTTGGATCTGACGTGGCAAGACGTTCCAGCCACTTGGCTTGAAGCGGCAAAACAGGCTGCGAGCACCACGGGCGATCTCCCTCGGCTGTCCGATGTCGACCTCGATGTCCTCGCCCTTGCCATGGGCTTGGAGGGAGTGATGGTCACGGACGACTACCGGCTACAGAACACATTCAAACATGCGGGAGGGACCATTGAATCGGTTGCTCATGCTCCGTCAAAGAAGGTTTGGATTTGGGAATTAAGGTGCACAGGATGCCGGGATGTGCAGCCTGTGCCAGAAGGCGTTGACCGAGGGAAAAAAGGGCCTGCCGGTGAATGTCGACGGTGCGGTTCACCAATGTTGGTCAAGCGACGGCGTGGATGAATCACGCTTCTTCATCGGTGGTGTTGAGGGCTTCGAGGGCTGCGACTTTTGCCTCGAGTTCGGCCACTGGCATGCCTGCTGGGTCAAGGCCGACTTTCTTGGCTCGATCCATCAGGACTTGATCGGGTGTGCGGCCACCTGCTTCGAGGTCCGTGACCGTTCGGGCAGCGTCGCCCAGTTGGGTGGTTTCGGCGAGTCCTTTCTGAAATTCTCCCTTTGACCGACCCAATGCGTTGGCCATCTCAGGCAACCTCTGTGCTCCAAACAACACAAAAAACAAGCCGAGAAGGATGGTTAATTCAAGCGGTCCGAGACTTCCAACCATGGTGCTTCCTCAGGGGTTGCTGGTCGCTCCCCGTTGTTGAATCCTTTCCTTCAAAGCGCAACCAGCAGAGGTTATCCGCCGCTTACAGGAGGGAGGAGCGCCACCTCATCGTCTTCTGATAGGGTTGTGTCAATGCTGCATCGCTCGCCGTTCAAAGCAACAGAGAGTCCGAACGAAATCCATTCCTCTAGCCCCAACTTCATGACAAGGTCGTGAATCGTTGACCCTCGCGGCATCTCGTCTCGATGCGAACGACCGCCCAATCGTTCCGCTACCGGGCCAAAAGCAAGAATGGCGATGTTGATGGACTCGGGTTCGGCGACCATGGGATTGCCTTCAGGCACGCATTTATCAATGCCATTCTCCTTAGTCAGCATATGAGCCACGCTCTTGAAGCCGCAGGCCTTTGGAAACTTTACCAGGCTGGTGAATCAACTGTTGAGGCGGTTCGAGGCCTCCAACTCGTTGTTGAAGGCGGGGAAATGGTGGCCGTCATGGGTCCCTCGGGATGTGGCAAGACCACGCTCTTGAACATCCTTTCCGGCATTGACGAACCCACCAGCGGCATGGTCCACGTCAATGGCCGCCCCCTTTACGGCATTTCAGACAACGCTCGAACCGATGTTCGAGCAGAACATTTCGGATTTATCTTTCAGGACTTCAACCTCCTTCCGGTGTTGTCTGCCGTTGAAAATGTTGAGTTGCCTTTGCTTCTGCTCGGGCGAACAGCAACGGATGCTCGAACGGAGGCTCTTGATGCGCTTGAGCGCGTCGGTCTTGCAGACCGCAGCGACCACCGGCCAGCTGAGTTATCCGGTGGCCAACAACAGCGTGTAGCCGTAGCCCGTGCCATTGTTCACCGACCCTCGATCATTCTTTGTGATGAGCCGACGGGGAATCTTGACAGCGCTACATCGACTGAGGTGATGAGCCTGCTCAAACACATGAACGATGCTGAGGGCACAACGTTCTTGATCGTCACACACGATTCATCCATCGCTCACCAATGCCAGCGAATCATCACGATGCAGGACGGGCTGATCGTCTCTGACTCATCCACAAGCCATGAAGAGGAGGAATGAGGTTGTTCATTCCGGCGATGGTGGTGGGCTGCCTGGTGGTGGCTTTCAGCATCGCTTCTCTCGTTCTTTTCACGAGAGGCACGACCATGAGCATCCCAACCAAGTTGTTGCTGCTTTTCGGAGGCACATTTGACGGTATCATCGGTCTCTATCTGTTGGATTGGGCTGGATTATCCATCGTGAACAGCGTCGCCGGTGGCGTGTTGCTGGGCCTCATGTCCATGATCTTGATTCAACCTCTCCTTCTTCCCCAGCGGCTTGTGGTTTGGCGTCTCGCAAAAGAGAACATTCTCCGCCGAAGACGCCAATCCGTACTCATGGTGGCCGGTTTGGTGATTGCATCTTCCATCATCACCTCTTCGCTCGTTGTTGGCGATTCCCTTGACCAAACAGTCCTCGGGGAAGTGGAAGCATCGTGGGATGCTACTGATGTTTTGATTTCTGGAATCGATCCACAAACCGGTAGTCTCGTTGAATACTCCGAGGACATCGGCCCGCGTCTTTGGGAGGCTCTCCTCGGGGACTCGAATCTCTCGAAGCATCTTTCAGGACGACAATATGGGTATTCGACGACGGTGAGTTTGGCTACAGTTGACGGCTTTGCCGAACCCACGGTGAGCTTGTTTGCACACAACGCCACGGTTGATGCTGAAGGCGTATGGTCTCCTCTTGGCACCGACCCCGGTTTGAGATTTGAGTCCTTGGCATCACTCAATGCCGGTGGAGATGAGGTCCACGTCGTCCTCAACCAAATCGCTGCAGAGCAGTTGGAAGTTGAAGCAGGGGCTTTCTTGGAATTGGGAGCCTACGTCACAGACGACGGTCAAAGGGTTCGCGTGGTGCAGGATGTCGTCGTTCACGATGTGGTCTCAAACGTAGGGCAAGGTGCAATGGCTGGTACGCTTTCACCAGGGGTGTTCCTTGACTTACAAACAGCCCAACGCATGTTGGGAGTTGAAGGCTCTTTGAACCGAATCACCATTTCTTTTGCCGAGGATGCAAGCGATGATCTCATTCGGTCTCTAACCGGTCAGGTTGAGGATCACCTCGACAGGCTGCTCACCGCTGAAGATGTTGGGATTGTATTCACGTCCGATGATGCGACATCCTCTCTCACGATTTCTTCAGAAACAGGACTGCAGCGCCTTTTGGGGGAGGATGTCGTGGCGCTTCGTGAAAACAGAAGCCTTCTCTATCCCGATGCAGGCATGCTTGAGGTGTTGCAGGCTCCACTTGTCGACCTTCAATTTGAGGAAGAATCCATTCTCACGTTAGCGGATGCTGAAGTTGATCTTATGGTCGCCAGTTCCACGGCAATTTGGCATCTTGCTTCAACTGGAGTTGGATTTGAACAAAACCTCGGTGGTGATGCATGGCTTTGGCAAGTGGATGATGGCGACATCATTGCCGACGCTGCATGGAACGCATCGAATCAGAGTGTTTTGATCGCACATGGAGATGGATTGACGCTTCTCGATGAAGGTCTGGAGGATGAGGACCCTCGCGCTCATCACTCCACCGACCACCCAGTCATGGCGGTGGCTGCCAACAGTTCGGGCTGGCTGGGTCTTGAAGTGCTGGATGATGGATTGCAGCTTCATGATTTTGATACCGCTCTCGTTCATCGGTCAACCTCTCTTGTTGACGTTCCTCTCCCTTCAACGGTGCTTTCCTATGAACTGAAAGTGGATGAATTCGTCCACCTTCGCATCGAGTCGCTTCTCTCCACGTCATTTTACAAAGCAACCTCCACCGCAGGGCCTTTTGCCTCAATCGATTCCTCAGAGTGGCCAGTTCAACAACCACAGACCACGCCGGCCCTTCACCCTCGATGCAACGGTCAAGCCGTGGTGGAAACTGGCCAAGGGCTCGCATGGTGCTCAACAGGTGAGGGCACATTGCGATGGAACCTCAGCACCGGTGAGGTTGATGGCCTGCGTTTACCGGTCCTCTCGGACGCTCCGGGTTTTGGCCGTTTCCCACAAATGGTCCTCGCCTTTGGAGGCGAAGGCGCAAGCATGACGGTTGAAGCCGACGAGGTATTGACCTCCGAACGGCTTTCACTCTTGAATCTGGATGAGAACCTGTCCTCCCTTTCCATGAAGGGATTGCTTCCCTATGCTTACGGTAACGACACCTCGCTCCACCTCTCCTATTCCGGCCTTTACACAGCCCTCCCTGAATTTGAACAATTGAGCGACCTCGATGCGGTTGTGTTGGGGCTGGTCAACCTTTCCGACGCCGAAGTATTGGCGCTTGCTGGACCCGACGACCGCTCCCTGTTGATGTTCAGTGGGCCGGGCTTTTCCACCAACAATTCGACTTCATCGGACGGCATTGAAGCGTGGTTTTCACTGCGCAGTGATGCAGAGGACATGAACGTCCAGGTCCGTGCAGTGAAACTCGATGCCATTGAACAAGCAGCGGCCTCCTCAGAGGTGCTCTCTGCCATGTTTCTGGTCTTTGGAACCTTCACCATCGCAGCAGGCGTGTTGCTTTGCTTGACCATCATCATGCTCCTCGCTGATGTGCGACGCAAGGAAGTCGCCGCGCTCCGTGCTCTTGGCCTTCGCAGAAGCGATGCTCGGGCCATGTTCATGCAAGAAGGCTCTGTGTTGGCTTTCGTAGCGGGCGGGCTTGGTTCTGTCCTCGGTTTGGGTCTTGCTTGGCTGATCGCCGTAGGTTTTCAGTCCATCTTCAGTTCCATCGGAGCTCAACGGTTTGAATTTTCATGGACGATGGATTCTTTCCTCTCGGGGTGGATTTGGGGCACCCTCCTTTCGATGATCATTTTAGCCTGCAGCGCAGCATACAACGCACAACTCAACATTGTGAGGGCCCTGCGAGGCGGTCGCACAGTTTTACGCCAAGGTGTGCCATGGGGGCTTCTTCTCGCACAGATTTTAGCGTTAGGAGGTGCAGGTTTGAGTGCAGCCTTGCTTCTTTTGGGTGGCAGCGACGGTGGCCTCGCTTACGCTTCTTACATCTCAACAGGAGTGTTCCTCATCGTTTTGGTGACGCCGGTGTTCACCTGGGAGCTTCCAGTCTTCATGGCTCAAGGGCAACGCACGAAAGGAGTCCGCCATGCACCACGAAACACATTGGGTTCAGTTGGATTGCTTTTCCTTCTCTGGACCCTTGTCTTGGCTCCGGTTGACCCGATACGGCAAACCATGGTTCCCAATGAACTGGCCTTCATCGTTCTGGGACTCTTCCAAGTGCTTTCGGGAGTCATGGTGCTGACCAGCCGCGCTCCGCTCGCTGTTCAAGCGCTCTCAAAACGCCTGACTCATCGGCGTACGGGTCCGGCTGCCTCAGTCGCCCTCGCTCACCCATTGGCCCATCCCGTACGCACGGCTGTGGTGATCGGGATGTTCTCCATCACCATGTTCTCAGTGGTCGTCCTAGCGGGGTACACTGAGCAATTCGACGCATATTCTGCTGATTTCGTTGAAGAAGCCGAAGG
>Ga0181379_1000322_pt1 | contig 24229 bp, 7 predicted proteins | sample 2SPOviralmetaG_FD_130115 | JGI IMG/M metagenome (GOLD analysis project Ga0181379, IMG submission 130115) | Marine viral communities from the oligotrophic San Pedro Time Series (SPOT) site, San Pedro Channel, CA, USA - 2 SPOT_SRF_2009-07-10 | ecosystem: Environmental > Aquatic > Marine > Strait... | reverse complement strand
AATGTGTAATCTATCTGTATAAGTCTGTTCAATGATTTCTGCACAGGGTGGAATATCACGTGAGTCAACAACTTGTTCGTTGATCCGTTCTCTGTTCCTTCAAAACTTTTCAATCCTAGTTCATCGAACACATAGTCACCGTTGAAATCTGTGGTGTTGTCGAACGCCGCTTGGCCTGTTGGCTCACCATAATCTAGTGTGCAAGTCACAACTATATCTGTGTACTTGTTACCCGCCGTGTGTCTCACTTCCATTTTGTTCCTTGTGGTGTCTTTGTTGGTTGCACTATTGTCATCCACTACTTTGTAATAAGTCTGGTTGTACAATGTTGCGTTTGTGCCAGTTGAATTTGGAGTAAGGTATGTGATTATACCTGTTGGGTCAACACTTGTTCCCCCATTGCCTAATGCAATCTCGTGTACGAAGCCTGTTGTCTTGTTTGCTAAACTATTAGCAAGTGCCTGAGACATGTTCTCGTAGTGTATCGCATTTCTCTTGTCTACGATAACTTCACCTGTCTCTGGATCTGAAATCTTGATATGCCCCGTCATCATAACACCCGTGTTATCCTGAGGCTTCTTGTTCTCTTCTTTTACTTCTGTGGGTTTGTTGTCCTGTGTCATCTAGTGTATTTATTCAGGTGCGTTTGTAGGCTCGTTAGCAATGAATTTAGCCTGTTGTGTGCCAGAAGCCTGTAATCCTTTACCATCCGCTGGATTACCATCTAGTGCCGTATACCATACCTGTCCTTTCTTATGTAAAATTTTAACCTGTGTGCCCGAAGCAGGTGCAGAGCTCACTGTTACTGCTGTTGTGCTTCCGTCCACAGAATAGTTGATAGTCGATCCATCCTCGCTAGTGAGCAACAATCGTTGGCCACCAATGAATATGTCTAACTCACTAGCGGATGATGGTGCTTGTGATAGTGCAAACGTCAACGTACTGCCGTCACCTGTGAAGGTGTTGGTGTACACAGTGTCCGCATAAGGGATGGTTTGAGTACCAGACGCATCTACCACTTCAGTGCCTGATCCATGCTCCTTAATTCCTGTTCCAAGAGTTCCACGTCTTAATTGACTTAACACGTTATCACTCTTGCTAAAATATTCAATTCTTTCTTTGTCCATGAACACAACGCCTGGGGTGTTGCTGGCAATATCTGGTGTAGGCAATACACTAGCATCTTCCACAGTAAATGTCTGTGTGCTTTCTGTCATGTCCAGTGTCAATTTTGTTGTTGCTGTTTTGGATATACGTTTGTAGAACGTCCTGTTCAACATGTCTTTGAATATTCTGAATCCAGTGGCATTGACCGCTGAATCCACTGCGAAGTACATCACATCAAGTCTGTCAGATGACGAGATCGTTCTACCATTGACTGTGATTGTGTTTCCACTAACCGTGTAATCACTTGCCTGTATCAATTGTTGACCATTCAACCAAACATACGTGTATCCGGCATCTAATGTGTTGAATCTTAGTTTGAACACACCAGTACCTCTGCCTTCTAACACTTCTCTTCTTTGCTTCATGCCTAGAGCGTTGTTGAATGTAGTGACTGATAACACATCGCTGGCACTCAAACTGTAAGGTGATGTAATTGCACTTGGTACTAATATTATATCAGTCCCCTCATTGAAATACTGATGATCAACCAAGGTTGAGATACATATCACATCCGTGGTACTCGGAACGTGTGCAGTAACAAATTCAACATTTTGGTTTCCAACATCTACTGTGTAGTGTGTGCTTAAATCTTTCTTGACACCATTTACGAAGACCTGTACTTGACTTGCACTTGAAATAGTTTTAGCAGGATCCACTGTTGAGTCATCTTCCAATCCCGAAACGACACCATATGTGTAAGTGCTTCCATCTCCTAAGTAATAAGTGTTGTCTGGTCCACGTAGCACCCTGCCATTGACTTCTACTGTTGTGAGACCAGAGAAAGGTCCTATTGCACCAGGTGGATATGTTAAGGTGTATCTGTTTGTTGATCCGTCATATGTTATTGATTGGTTTCTGACACTTGCATAACTTCGTGTAGATGTTGATGACTTGTTGAAACCGGCTATCTGTACGTATGAACTTGCTTCCGGGGCCGAGTCGAACACGACTGTGATTGTGTTTGCAGAAGTGGTAGTCGAGTATGCGGTTATTGGCACACCGTCAACTGTGACATAGATGTCAGAAGATGTTGAATCTAGATTGAACTCACCTCTGGTTGAAGTAAGGAATGTAGTAGTACTGCCGTCCCCTGTGAATGAGTTCAACACTCTGTAATTTTCTCCGGAGATGGCAAACACTTTAGTTGAGATCTGTGTGTGATTTGCAGGTGCCGTGTCAAATGTTATTGTTTTGTTTGCAACATTGATTGTATAATCAGACACTGTTGAATCTAATGCACTGCCTTTCTTAACCACACCATCCACTGTCACAGTCACTGATCCAAGTGTGCCAGGATAGTCACCTATGCTGTATGTCGTTGTGCTTCCGTTACCTCTGTGACTCATCTCACTGATGAATGGTACACCAGACTCTGGTGAAGTGTAAACTTTTATGTCCAATGTGTCAAACAACTGACCAGGAACAGTTTCTTCAGGTGCGTAACTAGTGTCCGGTGAAACGAACTCGTCTCCCTCCAACACGATATCACTTGGTGCGTGTCCCAGTGCTGATGTGAAAAGGCCACCTTTGACTATCGAATCCAATGTCCTGTCATCAGTTGGTGTCAAAACTCCGTCATCATCAAATGGAATGAACTCTACTAGAGCATTCGCTTCTGCTATCTCGCTGATAGCGAATCTCACTGTTGATCCATCACCTCTGATAACATCAGGGAGTTTTTTCCTTGTGCTATCATCCTGCGTGATGTACACTTGATAAACTTCTGTTGTGGCCGGTGCAACATCGAAGTCATAATCTTGTCCTACTCCGTCTGCCCTAAACGCCACGACTCTTGAACCACCATAGTTGTCCCATGGGAAATCATACCAACCCGCTTTGTCCCAACCTGCTTCTTGTGAGAACAATAATCCAGTAACCATTGTTCCGCCGTAGTCCACACCAGTCATCACTTGATCCAGTTCATTGCCTGGCATTCCAGCACCTGGTGTGTAGAAACCTTTAGTCCTGTCAGCGGCTGTAAGTCCTGTCTCATCGCCGTACACCTTGTAAACACTTCCGACGTTGTCGTCGAAGTCTGTCGATGAAGTGAATGCATTGGTAACTTTGTAAAGTTTGTTGTTGTACCTTAACAGGTCATTGTAAGCATAGTTTGTGTTGGCCGCCCAATCAACCACTCTCGATGTGCTGGACACCCTATCGAATTTTATTGTCGTGTCAAAGTCTCTTACCAGGTCGTTGGCCAAATTAGCATATGCTCTTGCTGTGTCTGACGGCGTTGACCCGTCATCAGCACCACCTGTGATGACAACCATTGGAGTGGCTGTGTAATTTGCCCCTTTGCCTGTAAGTGTAATTTTGGTGACCTTACCATCCTGCACTGTCGCCGTTGCCGTGGCCGCGGTCGTGCTTGGAGTCTCATACATTTTGTACGCACCTGATCTGGTGCTGGTAGGAGTTATCGTTGTGCTTGGACCATAAAACAATCCAGAGAAGCCGTCGAAGCCGTACGTGTTGGTGGTTCCTGAACCTCCGTTTTGACTGTCCCATATTTTTGCCTGGGCCTCACTGCTGAATAAAGGATAGTAGTAACCGTAACTGCCTGACGTCGAACCTCTATTGCTGGTTGCTTGTATCTGGAATGGACCTGTTGATGCCACAGTACCACCAACTATGGTTACTGTAGGTGCCTTGGTGTATCCAGATCCGCCATTGATAATTGTTATTGATGAAACATATTTCTTATGGTAATCGTTCCACATCTGCCAAGGGTATTCAGTCAACTTCTCAGTGTCTAGACTTACGTTTAGCGGTCTTATTTTTCCAGTATTTGCGTCATAAAAAGTTGGATTGTCAAAGTCTGTGTATATGCCGTCTTGAGTCTCCGTCTTGTCATAGCCTAGTGTGTATTCCCTTAATTTTGTGTGGAAAGGTTTGACTTCGTTGATGTAACTTTCTATCCAACTGTCTGTGCCAGTGGTGTAAGTTTTTCTTTGGTCCAGTTCTCTAACTGAATTTTTAACATTTATGAATGAAGTTTTGAACATCCAATCCACATACGTCTGTTCAGAAAGCACCTTTCTCAATCCTGTAAAGAACAAGGTGTTGTATTCACCTGCGAGATCATTTATGAATAGATCATCTCTCAATGCAGTCAACACTTTCCTGGTCTCTATGCTTGGTTCCTGGTCAAAGAAGTTTTCATCGAACGTGTCCTCGCCTGCGAAGCCAGATGCATCTTGACTGTAGTCGTAAAGTTTAGTGCTCAACCTGATGGTGCCGTTTTCTGTTCCAACATTTTCCCATCCTGTGGCAGTCTTCATGAACAGTTTCCACCCGCCTGTGTCTGCACTCGTTACTTTCACGTGTTTGCCTATGACAAGGTCCAGTGTATCAAGTTCGTATTGGAACGTGACCTGCTTGTCGATCTTGGTGTTGTCATTATGCGCCATGTCTCCGTCTGTCTTGTACCAATCAGTGTAACTCCAATATGCACTAGTGTTATAAGTCTGTACTTTTGTCCTCGTGAATTCTGTGCCGTCCCATAGATATATCGCCCAACGGTTGTTTGCTGTCTCGTCTGCTTTGACCAAGTAGTTCACAGTGCCTGAAAGATCTGCTGTGTTGAGATAAGTCAGTTCTACGTATGTATCAACTGTTGCGTCCCATTCGCCACTCTGTCCTGTGGGTTCTGGTTCCTTGGAGTCTAAATTTGTTAAATTGACCTGGCCCACCAACTGATGTTTTTTCAACACACTGTTTGCGTAGTCTATGATCTCTTTGAGTGCATTATACCTATCAACATACCAGCTCTGTCTCGGCCTTACGTTGTTACCGTATCTCTCGTTTACTGGTAGGTTTAGATCTGGTACCACGTCGCCCGCAGTATTTTTTCCTACCAGAGAGTCCCACCAACGTGCCTCTATCTGATGACCTGGCCTGTAGTCGGCATCGCCTTCCCTGACCAACTTCCATACACTGTGTGAATCTCCCTCGAACGTGTTTGCTCTTATATCTATGTTAAGCACTACATCGTCATTGGTTAAATTTGAGATGTTATTCAATAGTAATTTGTTAGTGTCGGTGACAGAATAGTACTTGTAATCAAATGCCCTAGGATTTGCGATCAGGTTGGCAATAAATGCCACTGTGTTCTTCCTGTGCATGTGCTGATGTCTATCATTCTTGACCTGCTCTTCTGGCAGTGTTGTCTTTCCTTTTACCCAGAAGTAATAGTAGTTGACAAACTGGTCTAGTCTCGAATCGTACTTCTGTGTCACTGTGTACTGCGAATCATCTCCGTACAGAGCCGTGCCTGATATAATTTGCCGTGCCGTGCCTTCGACTCTCCTGTTCCATTCGCTTGGCAATAATCGAGATTCCACCCATTCGTACACATCTATGCTGGAACCAGGGAATGTCTGTCCCCAATGATTGTGCTTGTATTCCTGTGTGTCCTGCTCGTACCATAACCATTTGACCGTGGACAGATTCCACCATACTTCACCTATGTGTGTCTCAGCCCATGGTGTCTTTGTGTTCGCATTGTCTCCTACATTATAAGTTGCAGGATCCCATGCAGTTTTGATGTTTATTTCCCTATCAGCAATGCCTAATATCCTTCCTTTCACAGGATCATAAAGATCATAATAATCTCTAATCTGTTTTGTTGATTGGCTAAATTCAAAAACTTTTCCTAATTTATCTGTGTCCATCAGTGCTGTCTCAGTAACTAGATTTTTCCATGCGTATTGACCATTCACTGCAAGGTCGTAACATGCAACAGTACCATCGTTCACTATTTTGGTGCTACCGTCCGATGTTGTGTTGCCATCGTCTTTTGGTGCGCCAACAAAGACCGAATTGTCAATCATGCAGACACCTCTTCCAAAGTCATCGTCTGCTGTGACATTGTTTGTAACCAGTCTGTCATCCACAACAAATTTAGTATTGTACATGGTTGCCGTGAACGCTCCGCCTGATCCTGTGTTGCTGTCAACTATTGTGGTATCCTGTAGATCAAAAGTTGTCTCTCCTGTGTCAAATTTCATTTCCCTCGAGCTGGCAAAATTTTCAGCACCGATTATCACTCTTGTGCCGGCGTCATTGATGTCTAGGCTTGTGCCAAATTTCATGTTGGTACTCGATTCAGGAGCACTTATAGTCTGTTGTAGTGTGTAAGTGTTGGTCGAATCATCTGCGTTCCATTTGTAGTAGTACACTGCTCCTGCGTCTGGATGTAATGTGCCATCGACTCCAGGTGCACTGATGATCAGTGCTGTACCATCTTTACTCATTGTTATAGATTCACCAAACGCTGTATTAATACTGGAACCATCTGACGCCACACCTGTTATGGTCTGTGCCAGTGCGAATGAATTTTGTGTGCTACCATCATTGCTCTGTGACGTCTTGATGAATATCTCCACCTTGCCCGCGTTGCCTGGTGCCACGGAACTCACAGCAAGTATGTCACCGTTGTCGTTGGCCTGTATCCTGTGTCCGAATCTCTGTGCCGAACCACCGGCCGGTGCCTCTATGGTGTAGTCCTGTGTCCAAGTGTCGTACGTGGATCCGTCTGAGCCCACTCCCCACGTGTACATGTACACCCGACCCCTGTCGTTGTCGTGGCCTGGTGCGGACACGAACATGTATTTGTCTGCTGTTGTCCTTGTGGAAGTTATGCCTGGTTCTGAAATTTTGTGTGCCCAACCAAAGTTCGCATTCTCGTTAAATGTAGAACCATCTGTTGGTGCTGTAATTGTGTCAAGTATTCCATACTTGAACGTGCTTGGATCCCAAATGTAAACCTTGATTAATCCTGAGTCTATTTGTCTTGTACTGCCATCATCATCTATAGCGTTTGTGTATGGTGCTCCAGCAACCACAAAGTTCTCATCGGTACTGATCGATAATGATTCGCCAAGCCTGCTGGTGTTGTCATTGTTCTCTGTCATTGTCACTGTGGATTGTGTTTGCAAAGTTGTCCCTGCTTCCGCGGAAGGCCTGAACAGGAAGTGCACCTCACCTTGTCCCTTGCCTGGAGCGGATGCTATCACCGTCCTTCCGTCATTACGTGCCACTATCCTGTGTCCAAACTCCTGTTCTGCTGTGCCGGCGTCTGGGGATAACACTATCGCTGACGTGTACGGATCCTGTTTCTCGTACACACGCCACAGTCCTGAACTGTCAGCGTCTGCGAACACCTTGTCTCCTAGTTGTTCTATAGCGTCATCCTTGTCTGTGTAATTTTCAAAATCTATCAAGTCATTTACATTATCCATTGATGCCAATCTCACAGACACGAACTTGTAGATGTTTCCATAACTGTCTGCTGTTGAGCCGTCTTCCAGTGCCGGAATAAATCCCACATTGCCATCATAATCGATGATCACCGTCTTGTGGTCTGGTGTAGAACTGACCTGGTACACGCCGTTCAGCGTTGCTTCTTCACTGTTTGATATACCAAAGTAGTCCGCCTGTGTGGTAGTTGACCCCGCCGTCAAATTGTGAGAACCAGTGAATGTGATCTCCAACTGTGAGGCATCGTTTATCAACTGTAGATCCGCTATCTTTATGCCAGCACTGGTGATCCTGAACACGTCCCAATCACCATTACTCTTGTTGGCCACCCATATCAGATCATTGCTTGATATGACATTCATGTCCAAGTTGCGGATCTCGTCTATGTTGAACGCAGTGTGTTGTACCTGTTGCAGTTGAGGATATCCTGCGGTCTTGAACACCTGTCCTGTGTCCCTGCTGACCCCACCTTTTGTGTAGTCCAATCTCTTGAATGTGGTCGACGCTGTGTACTCAACCGGCTTGTAGTAGAAGTTGTCTTTGACTATCGCATCCGATCTTGTATATTGCACCGTGTCATTGGATGTGTCCAACAATTCAATGCTCTGTGGATCTGCTGTGATCTCGTTATCTTTCAATGTTATCTGTATGTTCTCTATGGAGTCCGTGTTACCGAAGTTACCTGTACGTATCATCCATTCCGGATATAGGTCCAACGTGATGTCCTCTCCCTCGTACTTGGCCTTCAATATCTTGTCTATGGCGTTCTGTGTGCCCTTCTCCCTGATGTAACCTTGGTAGAACTTGTACTGCGACACGTCATTGACGAAAAGGTTCTCCAGGTAGTCCCTTGATTGGTACCCTGTGAGCCTCTGTGCCAACTGCTGTTGCGATTCATCGAAGTTGTTGGTCTCTAACTCATAGAAGTCGTTGAACTGTGCTATCTTGTACTCGAAGTTGGGTATCAACTGCGGTGCTGGTTTCTCATCTTTGAGTGTCCAGTTGGTTTTTTCAAAAGTAGCACCCGAGTTATGATTGGTTTTTGCCACGTAGAACTTGCCTTGGTATTCAACACTGTCGCCTATCCTGTAGTCTGTGTTGGCCGTCCAGTATGTGACCTGTGCGGCATCGAACACGAATCCCGGTGCGTAGTAGTCACCATTCCAACCCGCCGTCTTCCAGCCGACCAGTTTGAGCCTCTGTTGCCTGAATCCTGTGAACGGGTCGTATATTATGTCTGCGAACACCGTGCTGTTGTCAAACAACAATACGTGTTCCTTCTGCACGGTGTTGAGTGCTATGTTGTACAGTCCAACCGTATCGGATTTGATCCCCAGTTCAAAAGTCTTACCTATTCTTTTGGTAGATATCTCACTGACATCTATCTTCCTACCGCCCGAGTCTAGTAGTGAATAGTCACCTGCCAGGTTCCTCAGTTTCCCAACGATGCTGTTGTCGGTGTCTAGTTCGAAACCATCCGCGGCCGGAGAAACGGTTATCGCTGATCCTGGTGACCACTCCTGTGTGGTCCAGAATAAAAATTCTCGTACAGCATTTGACCAGTTCAGTGTTTCTTTGAGTTCGTTCGAGAACTTGTTGAATCGGAATCCTTGTGATTCTAGCCATTGTCCATAGCCAAACAAGAAATCAGCAACATCCTGTATGGTTTCAAACACGTGACCATATGGTATGGTCTGTGTGATCTCCTGGTAGTTGTTGTATTGAGCTACCTCCTGCGATCCTGGCACAGACACTGACTTGTTGGTAGCAGTCTTCACAGGGTAGTTAAAGTTGAAATAAGGTTTGGTAGTGCTGTAACCCAACAACTTGTATCCGCCCAGTATAGTGGAACCATCCTGACTGATATCTGTGTTCTTCTCTATCAGCACACCAGAATATTGGAAACTCTCTACAGGATTGGATGTCCTGAAAAGTATCTTGTAGTTTTCATCCGGCATGAATTTTGATCCTGACTTAGATCCTGGTGACACACTGTCTGTTAAGATCTTTATGTTGTCTTTGTCGGTGAATCCGCCCAACTTGTAGGATAGTTGTACAGATAAGTTCTTCATCTTATCATAATAGAAAGTTTTACTGTCCATGTTCCTCGATATCAGGTAATTGACCACTAATGGTTGGTATCCTGCCGTCTGGTATCTTGTCGTCACACCTGTTGCTGTATTTGTTTCCGTTTCTAGATGATATTTCGCTGTTGCAAGTGTGTTCCTTATACCAGTCGCTGTGTTGATCTGGTTGCCTGCGACGTTCGTCGTCAATCTAGACGGATCAAAAAGATTAGAAAAGAACTTAGCGGGTTTAGTAAGTGCCAATGCCTTAATGACCGTGAATGGGTAAGCACTGGATCTCCTCCATGCCGTCTCCGCTGGTGCTTGATCGCCAAACTTCCATCCGTTCTGTCTTCCCGGTATATCAAAGTTGTCAACTAGTCCCGCCTCCAATGGATCTAAAAGATTGCCTGATGCGTCAACAGGTAGGTAGTCCCTGATCAGAGATTTCCCGTATCTTCCCGTCTGTGTCGCAACAGCGTTCCATAATACATCATTGCCTGATGTGTATGGAGCGGTTCCGTAGGTCGCGTCCCACGTGCTAGGCTTCTCCGAATGACCCAGCATCTCCCATGGCCTGACATGTGGAGCGTCCGTGTCGTAGAAATATTTGTATATGCCTCTCCAGTGTCCTGGTAGGTTCTCATCAACCAGTCTGCCTTTTGACCTAGCATAGTTGTACGTGAAAGGTGATCCTTCCGTGAACGCGGTGTTGTTGATGTACTGCACATTGTTACGGCCTGCCCACTGATAGAAGTCTGGTCCCATCACCCCGTCCACTTCTTGTAGTGTGTACTCCGTTGATGTGAAAGCACTTGGCAACACATCGTGTATGTCTACCAAAGTGGCATCGTAGATCACTTTGATGTTGTTGTAGATCCTTTTTTCTAACTCTAATATTAAATCATCACGTTCATCTCCATACGCCTTGATGATGGAACCGTCGTGCTTACGGATCACCGCTGTGTCTGTGAGATACGTGGTATCTGTGAATGTCTCCGGTGTGAACTTGGGATACATTCCCAGTTTGGTCGGCGACGGTGGCATGTAACTGCCGGTGGTGTCTGTGTAATCTCTGATGACGATCTTATCACCTTCGGCCAGGGCCTTGCTAATGCTGACACTGTCGTCTGTTGTGCTGAAAGTGTAATCTGTTCCCAACAACAACTGCACATCATTCAAGTACACATAGACTGCCCTATTGCTCAAAGTCGTTATGTCGTGTTGTGAGTCCAGTGCATAGTCTGTCTGTGATGATCCCATCACCGTGTATGATCTGGTCGAAAGGTTTTCTCCCCAACCTACCATGTCTTCGTAGTAGAACGGGAAACCACTATTTCTACCTGGTGTTATGGCCGCGATTATCTCGTCAATCCTGTCAGCGGCAACTCCCTCGTATGCCGTACCTGTTGCATGTGTTAAGAATGCGTTGTACCATTTCTCATATTCCTGGCTGACATAATCTATTGATGAAATTATGTTGGAATTCTGATCCGCCAAACCAAAAATGGCCGGAAGCAACGGTCCTTCGTGTTGGTGTATGCTACCGCCCTTCAATCTCGCATCTGGCTTGTCTCGTAGATTTGAAACTCCTGGTATCGCTCCTGTGACATCTTGATTCTTGTCAAGTATGTCCCTGACATGAGCCAGTATCTGACCAAATGTAAATGTGCCCAACTGTTGGTTGAGACTGTTTGTCGCTAAATTTTCCGGGATCTCGTATATGCCCTTGTCAGCGATCTTTTCAGCACTGCTATGTCCTGCTATCCGGATCTGATCGTCAACTTCCAGGGCAGTATTAAATTTTACGTATTTGTTTTTTGTTCCTGTTTCTAGTGTGTAATCGGTCGTCAGTGTCTTACGAGAACCGTTGACAGATACCGATAGTTCAAGATCGGTGAGGTCCGCTGAATTCTTGTAGAAGTCGATGGGGAACAACTGTTTTTCAGTTGCGTCGACTATGAAAGTCCTGATCGCCCGCTGTTTGCTTTCCGTCGTCCTTTTAATCCAGGCACTCCTTGAATTGTGAGTTGACCTGCCTGTCGTGTAGTGCAGGTGACCCTCGGCCAAGTTCTTTGTGATTGTGGATGTTCCGCTCTTATAAGTGAAGGTTCCTGATGTGTGATCTGAATCGAATACGATGTCTCCCACGTTGTTGATGGTGTTGTATTTTACCTTGATGCCAAGCACCGTGTCAGTGGTTGCCGTGTCAGACGTTGCGAAAGCAAAAACCTTTGCTCCAGCGAAGGTTGAATTGGGATATGTCGTAGCATCATCGAATGAGAGGTGATTGTTATCCCACATACCGAACAACGGCTGTTGGTTCACGCCTGTTTTCTGTTGTGCTTCTTCAAAAGTTTCAGTAGTATCGTTGTAGTAAAAAGTTTTTCCCTGGTTTGCTGTTCCAAACTCTATGAAAATAGAATCATTGTTGGTTGGCGTGGCATCGGATGCCTCTGTTAAGTTGATGACCTGCGTGGAATCTCCCGCTGTGACGAAATTCACATCATAAATCTTGTTCTTTACTATGGGATCCGTGTCCGCCGCGAACACTACCCTCATTCCGTTAGCCAGTGCTAGTCCGTCAATGATGTATCCAGTCTGCTTGACAACATCACTGAAGGCGTCTGTGGTCACTGTGTCATAAAGTGTCACTGATTTTTTGGCAACAGTTCCATGATTGTAAAGTGCTAAACCAGAGTCAAATTCTATGATAGGCCTCTTTGCCCTGTCGTCTTCATTAAGCACAGGAGTGTGGCCGCCTATCCTCGCAGTTTCCTCTATTATGGATCTGTGGAACCATCTGTTATATCTGGACCATGCGTTCTGATCCTGAGAATCCCTTTTTATTGTGATGTAATCTTTGTTGTCTGGAGTGTAGTACGCTTTCGCATATGGTCTTGAATCATATCCTACTTGGTCGTATAGTATTGTAGACTCTGTAGCGTAACTGCCTGGAGTTATTAGGTCTTCAACATCAGTAAGTGTGATAGAATCACCAACGCCTTCTACGTAATATTCTTTATCCTGATAAGCCGATGGTACCAACGAGTTGGTGAATTTAATTTTCATGCCATTTGAAAGATCTAAAGTCCTTAGGCTATAGTTTTTAACACCTATGATATCATCTTCTACGTTGATAGAAGTAGTGCTTACAACATCTCGTATCTGTAATATGCCGTACATGGCATCATGGTTTCCGCACTGATAGTATAAAGTGTCTGGTGCACCTGTAGTGGGAACTGTGAATGTAACAGTTCCGTAATCTGCTCCATTGTTGGTGACTCCCGTATCGAATATCGTTGATGTAGAGCCGTCCTCTGATACCTTGCTCTTGTATGGCTCGGTCATTATCCAGAAAGGATGTCCTTTGGCGTTCACATCGAACTTATAAGTGTTTCCCCTGTAAAGCGTCAGTATGGGATTGTTCTCGTTCTCCCTGTGTGTAAAGTTGTAGGCCCCTTGTGCCAAATTCTCAACCGAATACTCGATGACCGCACTGGGTCCAACTGAATCTATCTCTATGGCTCCAGGCCCTTCTGGTATCCAGTAGTACTCTCTGTAGTTGATCAATTTGTCGTAGTCTATGGCTGGGTTCCATGAGTACACAGTCTCTTTGTTCAATCTGTCATGGTTGTTAATCTTTCCGCCCAAGTACTTGATCTGGTTTATGTAATCATCGTACGTTCCGGTGAACTTGACTTGATCTTCGGGATTGACCGATGTTGTGTCTCTGTCTGTGTATGTCACAGTAGGCTCTAACTGATATGCGAACCTATCTCTACTTGTGGCAGTGATATATCTGTCACTGATTTGTCTTGTGTAGGCATCCTGTCTTCCTATGTAACCGTCTAGTCTCTCCAGTGACCCTTTTTGTACTAACGGATCCATCGTGCTGGCCAGGAAACGTTGATTGGCGTCTGTCCTGTAGAAAGCAGGTAGGTGTTGTACTGTACGCCTGTACTCGTTGTTGCCCTGTTTGACAACTTCGTTATTAGTTAATGCGTTGGTGGGATTGTCTGCCATTAGTATCCTGACCCACTACTGCCGGTGCTTGAACCGGAACCTGTTGTAGTAGAGCCTGACACTGCTGATCCTGTCGTGGTGTTGGTCGTGGCAGTTGATGTTGATGTGACCACAGTGCCGGAGGCCGCCAGTTGGTTGGCTCCCAGTGCTGTTATGATTGACACATCATCAACGGTGGCCCCACTGATGAAAATCTCGTCTGCCGCTGAGTCAATTTGGAACAAGGACCCAAAACCCTGTCCTGACTGGTTGGGCACAATGACCGCTGTCAACAAGTCTGGTGCTAGTTCATTGTGTATGTAAGCGGCCAATTCTGTAAAATAAAAAGCGTCTCCAAAATCCCAGTTGTCCAGTGCGAAGAATTCGTTTATCGCGGCGATCACTCTGGTCTTGATCACTGCGTCTGACACATTGGTCTTTGGATTTTTTACAACCTTGAAAGTTGCCTGTAGTTGTTCATCTGCATTTGAACCAAACAAAATTTTGTATTTTACTGGATGGTAAATGATTTGATCAGATAAAGATTTCAATGGATTTAGTGTGCCTGAGTAGTTGATTCTCAACTGGTCTGCTGTGGACACAGTTGGTTTCGATCCGCCTTCCTGTAACCAGATCCTGAACAGGTTATCATAGGTCCTCTCCAATAGGTACACGTCAACAATGTTAGACACGCTGGGATCTATCCTGGTTTCTTGCCCGGCATGGTGTTTGTACTGGAAATCAATTGAACTTCTGCCTTTCCTTGCTGTGTAGTCCGTTGTCGTGGTCAAAGTATTGGTTGTAGAACTGTACTTCTTGATCACGTCCTCGGCGCTGTCATAGAAGTAAAATAATTGCCCGTCTGTATAAGTCGACGTGTTTAAATTTATGTCTGTTTCTTTTTCAGCAACAACGAAGTTGGTTGATGCGTATGGTCTGAATCTTTCAATTGCGTCATATGATGTGTACTTCTCAAAGAAAACAAATTTAGTGGATTCCGAAAGTGTTGGTTCAACGTATATGTCAAACAGTTCAGGATTGTCCACAACACCGTCATCGTCTGCATCAAAGAAACCAACCTTAACTTTCCTGTTGTCCTGGTAACCGTCTATCTCGGTCACAACATCGACCACTTGCCATGTGATCGGGTATCCAACACTGTTTCCCGTCGAAACTATACTGTTTGTTTTAAGAATTTTTACCGTGTCTTTGACACTCCTACCTGTTGTGTAGTCGTAAATTTTTTCTTCCACGTCATAGTGGAACTTGTTCTGTGACTCTGATTCGAAAATGTAATCCAGTTTCCTGTATTGCACCGTGTAGGTGTTTCCGTCGTTGGTAAATTTGAACCACCAACTGGCATCCGCGTTTGTTCCTGTGGTTGAACCTGTGTTACCAAGACCGAATACCGAACTTGTGCTTAGGTTCGTAGAAGTGATCACCTTCCATGTTTCTGAATCTGTGTCATATCGTAAACCAAATTCCTCATAGGCCTCTATCCTGTCTATCATATCTGCTTCGAGCGTTGCACTGAACGATGTGGTCAGATTTGGAATTATTGCATTGATTACAGAACCGTCTGGCACTATGTTATTAAGTGTGACTGGACCAACACCCGACTCTAGGTTTCCTACTCCGCCGTTGGCTCCATCAAGCACCACATCACCTATCTTGGCCCATGCCCTGTCTTCCGCATTGTCTGTGGTTGACGTGACCAGTGTACCATTCAAGAACTTCCTGGTGTCCGGAGATGTGAACTTGATCAAAGCACCCGGCTTCGCGAATTTCATGTTTGAGGTTGCAGAATCTCCTATCACCAATGCACCACCTGAAGTAAAATACCCCGTGTTGGTGTTGGTGGAAGTTGTTGTTGAATTCCATGTTGCTGAAAGTGTGCTGGCGTCTTTCGTGCCGTACTTCAAGTAGTAGAACTGTCTGGCGTATGCTTCCTTTAACTTGGCTTCTACTGATGTGTCTATTGTGGATTGTATGTCACTCCTGTTGTTGAAAGTGAACGTGAACTGCTGTACACTTTCCTCCCTGTATATGATTCCATCCTCGGCAAACACGCTTACATTCGAGTATGCCCCCGTTGGATCCAGTATCTCTTTGGCCCTGCTGATTCCTGACGCGGACCTGTTGACCGATCTCACTTTTACGATTTCCTGTGAAGCACTCAAAGGCACAACCTGGTAGTCCTCTGCCGTGATCATCCTGTTCTGTGAGTAGTATACCTGTGCGGCTTTCTCTTTTATTGAATCATTGGATTCAGTTGCACTAGAATTGTACACACTTGATTTAAGACTCACGCTCATTGTCAATGACTGCTGTGCACCGTTGGCGTCCGTGTATGGTACCGTCAACTGTACGTTCTGCATGTCAGCAGGCTGTATGGCAAACTTTGCATTGTCGCTGACCCTGTAGTAGGTCCTGAAGTTGCCTAAAGGTATGTTGGAAAAATTACCATCTCCGAACACTAGGTCGACTGAATCATTATTTTTTGTAACAACATTATATGTGTTTCTCTCTTCCTTAGATAAAGAATTATAAATCGCATTGTTTCCTGATAACGATGGAACTTTTGACCATGCTTCAGACAACTGTCCAAACTGATCTAACTTGTACAACCATACGTCGGTATTGTTGATGTTGGATGTCTCAAAACTTTTCACATAGTTCGTAATCGCTGTGTCCACAGTGAACTCTTGATTCTGCATTGTGCCCTGTTTGAACATGAAGAAGAAACCTGTGTTGTTTGAACTGTCTCCAGATCCATCTGACCTGTAAGTGTAAGTCAATCCGGATCCTGGCACCGGTGATGATTCATATATGGCTTCTGAATCTGTTGTTGTACTAGGAACTATTTCAAAAGCTCTCGCTGTACCTCCCACTGACTTCTGAAATTTGAATATGGGTAGATCCAACTGGTTGGAACTTAGTGTGTAGACTTCTGTGTCGATGCCACCTATCTTGCCTGACTCCCTGGGATTGCCAAACAGTTGTCCCGTCTGGTTGGCCGCGTTCAGTATTGCTGTGAACTGCTCCCTGTAGTTTGAGTTTGCCGAATCATTCCAGATGACGTTTGAGTTTGCAAGGTTTGTTCCTGTGCTGTCCTGCACGTCCTGTGTTGTAGAGATAGAATCTACTTTTAATAATCCTGTTGCTGGAAGATTTCTCTTTGCATTATAGTTGATAAGCCTTGCCAATCTCAAAACCGAGTTTCTTCTTTCGGCAGTTTCTAAGAAGTTTTCCCTTGCGTTAAGGTCTACTCTGAAAGAAAGTGCCTGTGCCACATAGGCAATAAGGTCTATTAGCGCCACATACTCAGAACTCTCAACGAAATCATTGAAGTCATCTGGATAGTTCTCTTGCAGATACGCTACCATGGTCCTTCTCAAGGTCTCGAAGTCGTATGATTTGAAATCCGCCTGTTGGAAAGCCTGGTAGATCTTTCTCCAATCTTCCGCGACTAATAATCTGTTTTGTCTATCTGTAGTGGCCATTGTAATTACAATGGTATTTATATGTTAGGAAATGTGCGTATATTAAGATAGGCGTAACAACGAATTCTCATCGAAGTTGAATCTCAGTTTCTCTGTTATATTCAGTGGAACATAGGTTATAGTGGCCTGTATGGCTATTCCCTTGTCCGCTTCTGTTACTAGGATCTCTTGTGTAGAAATACGAGGGTCTGCGTTCAAATTTGCAGTGATGTCCTCCACTATGGCGTCTTTGAGTTGTTCTGTAAACGGTTCGAATATGGCATCATATATTATGGTGCCGAACTCAGGGTTCTCAACCCGCTCACCCTTACGCACTGATAACCTGTTGATCAGGTCCTGCTTGGCCACTTCGAAGTCGTACAGTTTGAAGTTACGCTTGTCCGCACGTGAACTGAAACCCTTGAAGGTCACTGACTTGTTTGATAGGTCTCCTGATCCTGAATCTCCGTATGCCATTAATGCAATCTCCTAAATTCCACGTCAACTTTGCTGTAGTCCACAGCATAGAATCCTGTGTGTGTTATTGTTCTCGCCCACGGAACCTCCTGTGCCATCACGCCCTCGTATGTTCCATTGGTGTGTTTGTATTTAAACGAATATATGTTGATGCCTGCAAGCGACTTGCCAACTAATTTGATATCTTCCTTCAATCTCTGATCGCTGAATTTGAAACCTGAGAAGAACCCTTTGACTGCTCCACCTATGTTTCCTATCTTCTCTGTCAAGTTTCCGCCCACGTTCTCCAGGAAGGTCTGACCGCCCCTCGCGGCGTCCCTGGCGTCGAAAAGTCCTGCCTTGCTGGCCAGGCTCTTGATCTGGTTCATGCCCACTATCTGGCCACCTACCACACTGGTGTAGGTCTGGCTTATGCTCTGTAGATTAGATATGGTTGCAGGAATGTTGCCCGCTGACAGGTTCTTTGTGAGACCCTGCACAGAATTAAGACTGCTGTTCAGCAGGTCTATGTTACCGGTCACACCTGATATCGTGTCACTGCCAAGAGTGAACAGTTCTCCCGCACTGTTGACGAACACGTTGTCCTTGAACAGTTCCTTGCTCTTGCCCGTGAAAGAGTCCACCACCTGTGATGTAAGGTTGCTGGTAAGGTCCTTGAGAGGAGAATTGAAATCTAATCCCTTGAACTTCTCTGAAATGCTGTCCTTGATATCGAAAGGTAAATTTATCTTTTCCGAGATGCCATATATTGCATTGTATTTGGTTCCGAACTCTGTCAACAACTGTTTGGCCTTGGTGGCGTTGGTGCTGTCACCTATCTTCTGTTTAACCCATTGCAACGCATCTGCTTGGTACTGGGCGTCACGTATGGCACTGTTCTCACTCAATCTGTTCCTGTTGTTCACATACTCGGCAGTGCCTGGCGTGTTGGCAAGCCTGCTCCACTGTTTCTTGTCGTCGGCGTCCACGGGTATGATCCCGTCGCTGTCTATCACGCTGGCCCTGAACATGGGTTCGTGTGTGACCAATCTATGCACTGTTGTCTTGGTCTTCTTGGTGAATTCCTTCAATGGCTTGACGCCTTTATGTGCTAATTCTACGTCACCCTCTTCACGCAGTTGCATTCCGACCTTCTCCTGGGTCAGCCATGATGGCCCCCACTTGTCACTTGGGGAAGTCGAATTGAAATGTATCTGGCCGCCAGTACGTCCTCTAGGAGACGCCGCCAGGTGTATACTGCCTCCCCTGGCTCCATGCAACTGACTACCTTTGGTATCTGAACTTATCCCGTCTCTGGCAAATGTTCTCACGGACCCGGCCTGTGAACTGTTGAATATTCCTTTTTGACCCGTTGTAAATATGACATCTGCACTCTGTATCATCTCTTTGGCAGAACTCATCCTTATCTGACCATTGGCGTGCATGTTGATGTTGGAGTCCGAGTGTAGGTTGAAGTCACCCTCCGTCCTCAAGTTTATTCCTCCCACTCCAGAATACACATCGATCCTGCCGTTCTTCTGCATCTCTATGTAGGCGTTACCAGAACCGTTGGCTATGTAAACCACACCCTCTGTGTCGTGCATCAGCAGTTGATGTCCTGACGCCGTACGTAATCTTGTGAGTTGGTTTGTGCCGTCCTCAGCACCGTCGTCCATGACGAACGTGTGTCCTGTCTTTCTCGTGACGTAGTCCTTTGCCCCTGAATCTTTTGTTCCCACGTTCTCTTTTGTGGTGGTCGTGTCTTTCCTGCCTGGCGTGCTGATACCAAACACCTGGCTCGGTGTCTCCCTACGTGCTGAACTGGAGGTGTTACCCCTGATGTCGTCCGCACTAAGACCCTGTTTCAATAGTGTTTCTGCGAACGGGTGTATGGGCCGTCTGTCATTAGCGATCTGTTGTGGTGTGGCATCTGTCTTTGTCCTATTGACTTCTCCGGCTGGAACATTAGTGGTTCCGTATTTTGATTTCTTGTCTTGTTGGAATCCTGCGTCCGCACCCTCGAAGGTGCCGTCCAAGGCATCGTGGGTCAGTGTGCTTGATGATATGCCTGGTGTCATCTGGTTGGTCATGGGCTCCGGCACGCAACCTATCCAGAACGCCTGGTCCATCTTGCCTTCCGCGAATATCACCAACACCCTTGTGTCTAGGTCAGGTGGCACCGCCCAGAAGCCATAACTGTGTTGGCTGTCCTTGTAGTCAGTGGAACCCGGTATGCTGTGTCTAGCGTCCTTGGCACCATAGAAAGGTGAAAGGTATTCACATGTGACCAAGTTGCCACTGATGGGGTCATTGGTCTTGCTGAGGTTGGGAATGTTGACCTGTAGTCTTCCCATCCTCAATGGATCAACGTTGTTCTTGACCACACCTATGTATGGACCTGCACTCTCTCCCGACCAAGAGGTGTCATTGCCCGGTGCTCTGGGGTTAGATGCGTGTCCTTTATAATAATCTCTTCCTACCATTATGCCATCCCATCATCTTCTCTGATTTTCCAAATGTTTTCCATCTCACGTGATGCCTGCATTGGATTTTTCACATTAGTTACCACACCATTTTTCGTTGTAATTTTTTGATTGCTGGTGTTGGTGACTTTGCTATCCTGGTTGTTAAACCTCACCATTGTTAAATTCTGTGTGAACTGACCGTCAGTGAAACTGTGTTGCACCTGTGTTACCTGATAAAGGCCCGAGAACACCGCCTGTTGTGCCGATGACATCTCATAAACACCGGTCTTGTCATCGAAGTCCTGTGGCACCTTGAAGGTGAGGTTGGTTATTGGCTTGGCCACGTCGTAGTTGAAACATTTAAGGTTGGGGTTCCATACGTTGTCCTTTGCCTCTCCCCTGAAGAATTCAATGTTGTTGTCCTGGGAACTGCCGTTGGAGTTCACCGGTGTCGCTGGAATGAACTGGCTCTGTCCCAGCCATGCGGGATCACCCAGTATCGTCATGTTCACCACCACCATGTCCGCAAGTGGATTGGTTATAGCGTCGAAGAACTGGTCTATCCTGGAGTCCGCCTTGCCTAACCTGTTGCTCGGCGAAGTTTTGTGCAAGGATACCTCACTCTTGAGGGGCAGATACTGGTCACTCCTGTATTTTTCCCTGTTGGTTGGTGTGTTCGTTTCATTTGTCTCGTCCTTGTTGCTCTGTGAGAATGTCCTGCTCTCGTTGGCCTCCAGGTCCTTCAACCTAGATTGGTAGTAGGCAACTTTGTAGTTGATGTTGAGATCCTGTATGTCAAGGTTATCGCCAGTGAATATGTAGTTGTAGGCCTTGGCCACGTATCCTTGATAATTCTTGTCTTGGTGTATGCCCGCTGTTGCCAGGTTGTAGGCACTGACATAGAACGGTTCCACCACGATCTTAATGATCTTGGAGTTGGTCTGCCGTATCTCATCAAAATCTGCCGTTGGTTCGATCGCTGTACGTATCCTGAAATACTTGAAGTAGGTGGACAGAGCGCCGTTTGGATCAAAAGTTGTTGATCCTGGTGTGCTTACTGCCTTACTCCACTCGTCGAAACTCTTTGCGCCGTAGTCCGGATGGGTCTTCATGAGATTTTCCAACAGTTTAGGAATGTGTACCGATGAATTGAATTTTATGAACTCCATTGTGAACTCCTCCTCTCCTGCCGCAAAGTTAACATTTTCCTGTGTCATTCCTGCCTGGCCTAGTAGTTCATATGATAGTTGTGCTTCGGGATTAAGGTCCTCACTAATCGATATGTCATACCTGTCTGGGAATTGGTTGAGTGCTTTGCTTTGCTCGTCTCTATTCTGCTCATCCAATATGTCTTGCAAGTTTTTCACGGCGTCCTTGAACGACCTGTTGGTTGATCTAAGGCTACCGCTGGTCCTCGGATACATGTATTGGTCGGTAAGGGCGAATTGGTCGTAGGGTATGGCCTTGATGTTGTAGTATGACCCTCCCTGGTTAACGTCTATGTCCATGGTGATCAGTTTGATAGGTATGACCCTCTTTATGAAATCTGTGTTCTCTTTGATATCCTTGCCGTGTTCATCGAAGCCCTTGAACTCAATTGTGAGCATGTAGGGTGCGTCAAGATGATCCAGGAAACCGTTGTTGGCCGCGGCCGCCTTCACTTTCTCCAACAGCGTCAGTCCCGACGGTTCAACCAACTCCATCATGATGTTGGTCACGTTGGTCAGACGCCTCTTGTCGTTCAGTGCCGGTATTGACGTCATTTCGACGTTCTTGAAATAGAGATCGTTGTTCTTGTAGAATTCTGTGGTGCTCCTGTTGAGGGCGTCTCGCAACGCGGCACTCTTCCTTATGGTTTCTTTGGTGTCTTCCGTGAACCTCTCACGTGCACCGGGTGGTGCTGTGTTACTGTTGGCGTCTCCTGTGCCACCACTCCTTGCTATGATGTCGTGTGGTGCACTGTTGAAGAACTGCTTGGGATTACGGATCTCCTGGCGGCTCAACGCAGACAGAGTGAATATGGTGTTGTAAGATGCGAACTTGTGCAACACGTTGGGATCCGGTTGTAGCGGAAGTTTTTTTATGCTGGACTTCCTGGCGTAGGAGGCCGATTCATCGAAGTTCCTGAATTTGTCTGCCCTTGACTTAGCATTTTTTACGAACCCAAAATCAGGACCATTATATTTGCCTACCATGGGTTATATTCCTAGGTCTTTGAGCAGGTTCTCTTTCTTTGGTAGTTGAACCGTAACTCCTGGTTTGAAATCGTAGATGGGATCCTCTATCTGGTCTGGATTACGCTGTGCGAACACCCACCACAGTCTTGGTGAGCCGTAAAGGTCATATGCCAACAGGTCTGGCCTGTATGCGTATGTCCTCTCTATGGTGTAACTTTGATCATCGTCCTCAGCGGTCAGCGTCCTTGGATTCAAGATGTCCAGGTAGTCTGCTACCTCGCTGGTTTCGAAATACGGTGATGTGTTCGAGTACTTGGCCATTAGATGAATCCTACCTCGTTGCTACCCTTGCCGTTCAATTCTCCACGAACGAATTTCTTCATTGAGAAGTCCTTGATAGAATCTCTGCTGTAGATCGGTGTCACTAAAACTGATATGTTTGACAGTGTGGGTGCCCAGGTCTGTGATTCTCCCGACTGCACTGCCGCCGCCAAGGTTGGGTCGACCTTGCCTTGTCCATATCCCACTTCAGATTGTTTTGTTGAGATGTAATCTATGCCCTGCCTCAGTTCAAGGTTGAACGTGTTGACCACAACGGGCACCTTGTTGTACATGTGGTCACCATACCCTGAAAGGTGTAGGATTGGTGGTGGATTGCCTTTGAGTCCGTCACCATCGTCTTTACCAAAAAACATCTTGGTCACTGTCCTCAGGAAGTTCACGGTCGCTACCCAGTGCTTGGCGTCCTCAGAATTCTGCACTGGGAACTCACCAATGATGTTTATTGAGTCCACTTGTGAATTCTGGTAGGCCTGGTGCGGATAGTTGCTGTGTATCTGATCCATGGCGTTGTAGTTGGCCGAATGCTGTAATGTGATAGAAGGTGTCAGCGGCCAGAAAATGCCTTCCGCCTCACTCAAAGGCTTCATTATTGGATTGTTGGCAAAATCAAAAAATGTTGTCAATGGTCCATTTGGCACCTGTAATCTCACACGCCAGTCTCTGGTGTCGCTACGACCCGACCATTTGGCCCTGGCACGCACTATCCTGGAATCCGTGGAAATACCAGCACCCGTGAGCCTGCCCAGGGTCCTGTTGATTATGCTCCCTCCCACGTTCTTGACTATCTTGCCTATGTCTCCGAATGCCATTATATGGTTGCTTTCCTTTGTAAAATTTCGTATACTTTAACTATATTTATAGGCATTATTTTAGGCGCACTTAATTCACCATACGACGCGAATCAACACAATATAAAGAGAACAAATTATGAAGAGAGTCAAGTACCTAAACAACAGAGATCTGCTGGCACAGATACACGCCAGCAAGAACACCTACTGCTCATACGTCGCACCCGAGGACGCACAGTATGACTTAATCGTGCCCAATCTAAAGAAAGTCAACGCCAGTGCTGTGGCACAGGCCAGGAAGGCCAAAGCCAAGAGACTCACACAGGAAGCATGGGAGGAAGCCAAGGCGGCGGGACTTAAAAAAATTAAATTAGTGGACTACACCGTCAGTCCCAGGAAGATAGAGAAAACGGATCTGGTGTTCAGGGTCATGATGTTCGATCACGTGCCCATGGACGACCAGAGGAAGAAGAATCCCAAGACTACAGCGGATCATCACAGCAAGGTCAACTTCCCGCCTTTCCAACACTACCGTTTTGACCAAAAAGACAAATTGGTTTGCATAGGCAAGTCACACTGGGTTGGCGGAATGAGCAACGGAAACTTCTCTGTGGACCACGGTAAGATGACCAACCAACTGGCCATGATGTACATGAAACTTTGTGAACGTTATGGAACAAGAGCAAACTGGAGAGGATACACATACAATGATGAGATGCAATCTCAAGCGTTGATGCAATTGAGTCAGATTGGACTACAGTTCGATGAATCCAAATCAGACAACCCGTTCGCATACTACACGGCGGCAATCACAAACAGTTTCACTAGGATACTGAACATAGAAAAGAAGAATCAAGCAATCAGAGACGACTTGCTAGAGTTCAACGGAATGATGCCTAGTTTCACTAGACAGAACGAGAACGAGACAGCGGGGCCTTCATATCAGAAAAGAATGAAGACAGCACACGGTGACGTGCATGAGGTCAACAAGACCACATTGAAGAAGTTGAACAAAACTTT
>Ga0181379_1000320_pt1 | contig 24333 bp, 25 predicted proteins | sample 2SPOviralmetaG_FD_130115 | JGI IMG/M metagenome (GOLD analysis project Ga0181379, IMG submission 130115) | Marine viral communities from the oligotrophic San Pedro Time Series (SPOT) site, San Pedro Channel, CA, USA - 2 SPOT_SRF_2009-07-10 | ecosystem: Environmental > Aquatic > Marine > Strait... | reverse complement strand
GAGAACCCTGTTGGTATCGGTGAACATCCAGATGTACTGGGTGCTATTCAAGAACAACTGGACATCATTGCTCATGAAGAAGAACGTATCGAAGTCATTGAAAAACATTTTAGTGAACCTTTCTAGAGGATGCTGTGGTGCTGGATGTCCAGACTGTCCATTCAGACCACCTCCTAAATATAAAAAGGGGATCATTGGGTCCTCTTTTTTGTCCTAATATAATTTTTAAATGAAAAAATTACTTGTTCTTCCTCTAATGCTTTCACTGATTAGTATTATTGGAAGTACACCAGTCGAAGCGAAACGAAACAAACTTAGCGGACGACCTGGAGTTTCAGTTAGAAGACCTAGGAAATGCAATCTTTGCCAACCCAAGGTTCGTATTCCAAAGAAATGTAATCTCTGTCAGGGTGGACGCCCCAGATTTGGCACACCAAAACAAAAATGACTTTTTGATTCTATAAAACAGGGAAAAAAATTCCCGCCAAAAAATCACACTAAAGGGGTGATCTAAATAGAGGGGAAAGTGCCCCTCTTTTTTAATGGCCAAGTATTATCCTGCTGGCAATTTTGGACCTGTTTGCGATCCTTTGGTTGATTCCCTAGGACCAGCAGTTGCTCGCGATACTTCTCCTGAACCTGATGATGGAAGACAGACATATCCATATAGAGAAGGACCGATTCCTGAAGGAGATCCCTATCCCGATGGATTTATTGGTGGTCCTCCAATCATTAATATTAATGCATCCCCCGAGAGACTTCCACCTGTAGATCCAAATAGAATACCAGATTCACCAGAACTAGTTGATGATGAGAGACGTAATAATCCCTCTGGTCTTTTAATTAGAGACGTTAAACTCGTTGGACCAGGCAACATTGTTCCGAATGCCTTACAAAATTTTAATGTAGACGTACCCAACTCAGATATTCCAGTAGAAGATTTGAATTATGATTGGGACATTACTGATCTTGCTGGTAATAGGATAGTTGATCCTTTCCCAATATCAGATGATGGTGTAAATGGAGATCTTACTGTAAATTTAAAAGCATCTCGTGCTTCTGCACCAGTAGGGACGAAGGTATTATTGAATTGGAATTCATCACCAAATGCAACTACCGTTGTTGGTTCTTCTGGACCTGGTTTTGCACCTCAGACAGTTGATGGTAATCAATATATCATCACTGTGCCTGGTCCAAACACATTTCAAATTACTGTTTCTGATGCTGGACTTGGTGCAGGAGATGGTGCTGGAGATGGAGGAGATGGTGCTGGAGATGGTGCAGGTGAAGATGTAAAAACTGCTACAGCAACTGTAACTATTATAGGTGTCGGTAAACCTGATGATGGTAGTGCTGAAGAGGATAGTGATGAGTGCGATCCTAGATTTGTTGATGGTGTTCTTGTATCAACGCCATGCAATCAGAATACATCTATGGATTTTCCTAATTGTGGACCTTATAGAATTTCAGTAACAGTTTCTCATCCCGATGCAGATGATTCCCCTAGGAATAGTAGTGGTGCATGGAACTGTATAGATTCAGAACTGGACGATGATAACTCTCCAGATCTACCTGATCTAGACGATTTTGATGTAGAACCATACAAATCAGTTCTCTGCTATTCTTCAGATAATGCAGATGATGTGGTACGTTCAGACTTTGGTGCAGAGTCTCCTACAGGAGATTGTTTCTTTGTAGAACCTCAAGAAGATACAGTGTACTGTATAACAATGTCTAATCAGTTTGGATCTTCTACTGCTTGCGCTGGCATTGCTCCAGGAGATACCGAACCACCACCTGATGATGACACTAGTTGGCCTGATTTTCCTGATCCATTTGATCCTGGTATTCCTTTTATCGATACTCAGATCTGCAAAGATGAATATGAACCAGGTGAAAAGGATTGTGAATTCACATATCTAAATCCTGATCAAGATACACCAGATTGGGAAATTTGCCTTGATCCTAAAGGAGATTGTTACCCTTATCCAAAAAAGTTTCTACCTGAAGACGGTTTCGATTTTGATGTTGATGTCCCTACTCAAGAGAGAAATTCATGCTTCAATTTTAATCCAGATGTCAATATAAAAACTCTTGTATTTTATAAAAAAGATGGTTCTGAAAAGAGAGGTGCTCCGATTAAGTTATCGGAACCATTAACTTATCCTGTAACGTCTTTCCTAGGCACAGAAACCACTGAGAATGATTTATGTATTGGTATCTCTAGAGATGGAAATAAACTAATTGCAACTGGAAAGGGTTCGGGGGCATGTGGAGTGACATTTTCATGGGATGACAATCCCAAAACCGCCAGCACCGCATTACTAGGTTCGGGTACTGATAAATATGAATTTACACAAAAAGGTGAGGACGGAGATAAAAAGTATCGTCTCAATAATTTGAAGAAACAGACGTATCAAATTGATTACGATTTGCCATTAGGTAAAAACGTTGAGAAGAGAATTAGTGCCACTCAGATTAAATTTGATGACAATCCAGCTAACGGATTTGATACGAATGCAAAACTGAGCATTCTAAATGGCGAGTCTTCTGGTGCTGCAGAATTTGATGGTGATCTTAACCTCAAGGTTACGAGTCCTGGTGATATTGTAGTGGAGTTTGAATGGGACGATAACCCATCTACATCTGGCATAGCAGTAAATAAGATTACTATTAGTGTTCCTAATGGTAGTGAGCAGGCAGATATGAGTTTTAGTATCCCTGGTGTACAAAGAGTCACTTCTAATGGTGATGTTGTTAATGGAGTCACCTTTAAACAAAGAGGGGAAGTAGGAGAACAGTCCGAATCGATTACTATTCCTGGACCAGGTGAATATCCTATTGTATGGAACGATTTGAACCCCATAAATATCCCATTCAAAAAGGCGCAATTGAAAGAACCAATTGATTGTGAAGGTGGGGGATCATCTACAGTAACATTTAATAGAGGAACTGAAGAAGAGCATAACGATCAAGGATTCATTGTGGTATCGCCTGGAACGTACACCACTACAATCATAGGAAATGATGGTGGTTTTGATAGAGGTCTTAACCAGACACAACTTAGATTTAATGATGGATACAAAGGGATTGATGCATACTTGACTGCTACGAATCTAAGTGGTGGTACAGCTACGTTTGCTGCAAATGGTAATCTCGTTGTTGGCGGATCGGGTACACAACAGGTCATGTTTAGATTTGAAGTTAATGAGAACCCTGACAAGAATGGTAAAGCAGTTCAAAAAATTATTATTGGTGATCAACCATCAGGAACTCGTTTGAGAATGACTGCTAAAGGTTTTGAGGATTTGCTTGTCCTAGATGATAGTGTAAAAGTTCGCGCTAAAGAAGGTCTACAGTATTGGCCTAGACGTTATGATAAGAAAGGAGAGGAAATGCGTGATAAAGAACAGACATTTACTGTAATCAGGCATGGAGTAACAGTAACTTTCAGTGTGTGGCCAGTTTATACTGTGAAAAATGACAATAATACTGCTGGGGACATCGACTCTGTATGGTGGATAAACTCTTGGGCGGGAGAACTACCTGCTTCAGGGAAGACTTGGACGTATACATTTACACCAGAAAACAGATACACGGACGATGCACAACAGGATATCACAGTAGAGTTTGAATCATATGGTGGTCGTGATAGCAGCAGTGGTGGTAGTGTCTATCGGGTGCTGGAACTACGGGATGAAAAAAATGATGATGCGAATGGAACTATTAGACTTACACCTGGAATAGTCCAGAGTACAATTACATCCAGATCTTTATGGACTGAAGAGGGAAATAAGTATGCAGTATGGGTTAATCCAGAGGTGTGTACGTTACCTGATGAAGTTCAAGAGGTGTCATATGAGATTGTTATTCCCAGTAAAGGTGATTATGAATTTGTATGGGGTGCTGATCATAGATGTTTGAGTGTTGTTTTTGATGGTAATGAAATATTCAAGAATAAGAAACAGGGAATGGTAGTATCTGGTGTAGCAGAACCATATAGAGTGACGTTGGACAATCTTAGGGCAGGCACATATGATATGGTTGTCAAAGTTAAGAATAATAGTGGTGGTTTTATTAGAGCAAATGGTGGATATAAAAACAAAGCATATGATTGGGGATCTAATCCTGGTGGATGGTATATGAAGATCTGCTTTGGTGGAAAGTGTAATGATTTTGCCGAATCACCTTCTTGGGTTCGAGTAGGACCACATCAAAGATGGCAACAGTATCCTTTCTTAAATGACTTTGCAGTTTATCCTGAGCAGAAAATGCTAACAGGAACTGTTCACCAGGAAGAATGGATATTCATCGTTCCCGAGTCAACAAATTATCAATTGGAATATGCTGCAGATAATATAGGAACACTTACCTTACAAAGATATCAGAACGGAGCATATGTTAATAAGAAAGTCTATACTGATGGGACGTTAGTTTCTAAAACAAAAAATCTATCATTGAAAGAAGGACTGTATAAAATTATTGGGACAGTAGAGAACCTACCAATATCATCGAATCGTCATAACGTTTGGGCAAATAATCCTGGAGGTTATGCTTTTAACTTGACAAGAGTCTCGGAATTGAGTAATATAGAAGTTCGACTGCTTCAAGATGGAAGTCTTGAAGTTACTGGATCAGGTAGAGCACAAGTCACAATGGAACTAGAATACGATGACAATCCCGATTATGCAGGTACTGGTTTGGGAACATATCAAATTGCAGGTATGAATTTTACTAGAGATCTGAGTATCGAAAAGGGTAAGTACCGCACATCTGCAATCGTCACACCACAAATATATAAACCTAGGGTCAAGGGTAACGATGGTGGATATGGTATTCGTGGAAACAGTAAAATTTGTTTCTATGATAAAAAAGGTGAAGACTGCAATATATTTGTAGAAATTAAAGGAACCCCATTACCTCTTCCAGATCCTAATAACTCCATCATTTCATCCTTGGATCTTACTGCTACCCAGTTCGATAATGTAATTTGGAATACCAGATACGCCACAGGATACGGTCAATCTTCAGCAATTATTTACAGATGAAACTACCTAAAATTAAATTTGAAAACATGACACCTGAGTTACAGGAGATTGCAAACGGAATGGACTTAGAGTTTGATGCAATCGTTGATCCTATGGATGTTTTCCTATTAGATGAGACTGCCAATGAAGATTATATTAATGTTGGAATAGATTTGTCCGCAGAAATACTCAATAAACTGAATAGTGAAATAAATAGTATAAAAGATAATATTAATACTAATGAGACACAAGGATACCATCAAGACAGCAAAGAAAATCCTGAAGGATGCGAAGAAACATCCTGACCATTGGACTCAAGGAGAACTTTCTTTTGTAAGAATGGTTAAGAGGCAGGCAAAGAATGCCATAGCAAGAAAGAAAATGGGGTATGAAAATACAGATCTCTAACGTGTATAAATACTGAGACCGTTACAAACTGACACACTTGACCTGCAGGCAAAGGTGTGGTATAATTAACGGAACGAAGACAAGTCGAGTCTTCTATCATCTGTGGGTTCAACTCCACAAGTAAAAAAGGTAAATTTTCAATGATCAAAACTGTATTTGCAGCAACTGCTGCTCTGTCTATGTCCGCTGGTGCTGCTTTCGCAGGACCCTACGTCAACGTCGAGACCAACGCTGGTTGGACTGGATCCGAGTACAATGGTGCTGGAACAGACCTGCACGTAGGGTACGAAGGTGCTCTGGGCGAGTCCGCTTCATACTACGTCCAGGGCGGTGCTACTGTGCTGACTCCTGACGGCGGTGACGCTGACACCGTTCCTTCTGGTAAGGCAGGTGTTGGTGTGTCCTTGAGCGATGCTCTGGGTGCATATGGTGAAGTATCCTTCGTAGGTTCAGGCGACGAAGATCTTGACCGCGGCTACGGTGCTAAACTCGGTTTGAAGTACTCCTTCTGATCGCAGTCTACATAGTGTAGAATCTCAGGGGACCTAAATGGTCCCTTTTTTAATCGGAGTTTATTAATGTCCTTTATTGTTTACACGCGATCTGGTTGTCCTTATTGCACAAAAATTAAACAAGTTCTGGAGGGAAAGAAGTTGGGATACACTGAGTATACCCTAACAAAAGATTTCACTCGCGAACAGTTTTATAAAGAGTTTGGTAAGGGTGCAACATTCCCTCAAGTCCTTATGGACCAAAAGAAACTTGGTGGTTGTACAGAATCCGTTAAGTATCTCAGAGAAAACAATCTGCTTTGATCCTAAATAAAATTGAGTTCAAAATAGGAGGTTGGTTTCCAATTTATTATTAACCATTACAGGGGGAAACCATGCTAGTAGCACTAGTTGTTTTAGTAACACTCGGGGGTTTCATTTTAGGAATCACCGTCTCATGGTTGGCAAAAGGATACGTTGAAGACTTTATCGAGAACGCAGCGTATGCAAAGTCAGTCACACATCCAGAAATGTTGGATGAAGATGGAAACATCTTACAGGACGATTTGATTTACATTCGACCAGACTATAACGTTTGGACTGAATTTGATGATGATGATGAAGATTAATTATTAGAGTTTATTATGCCTACACGATCACCAAGCCTCGATAATAGCAACGCACGATTGCTAATTACAGAAATCTTGAGAAAGGTTTCCAATGCTAAAACCAAAACGGAGAAGATTCAACTCCTTCAAAGTAACAACAGTAACGCTTTACGTCAACTTTTGATTTGGAATTTCGACGATAGCGTTATTTCTATGCTCCCAGAGGGAGATGTCCCATATACTCCTAACGATGCACCATTAGGTACAGACCATACTCGCTTGGAACAGGAGTATAGAGGTTTCTATCGCTTTGTGAAAGGTGGTATGGACAAACTTCCATCTCTTAAAAGAGAGTCAATGTTTGTGCAACTTCTAGAGGGTCTCTCTGCAGAAGAAGCAGAGTTGCTTTGCCTAGTAAAAGATGGTAGACTTACAGAGAAGTATAAGAGAATCACTAAAGCAGTAATCACGGAAGCATTTCCTGCGATCGAATGGGGCGAACGCTCATGAAGATTTTCAAGAAAGAGTGTTCTCCTGAAGATCTTCTTGATACTAGTCTACCCTACACATGTTATGTGGTCTCTTATCACGATACTGCCGATGGTCAAGACAAATTTGATCTGGTTATTAGTGGTAAACAAGTAGAGATCTTCGATTACTATTGGGATCTCTACAAAGATAACTTCATTGACATGAAACAATCAAATGGCAGAGCAAATCCCAAACTATGGACAGATCCAAACGCACCACCTCCAAAGAAAGCAAGAACAAAATGACGGTTTACTTTGACCGTCGTGCTGAACAACAAGAACCTGAAGAGAATCTAGAGGAAGAGAAACAGAAAGAAGCAGTAGCAGTTGTTGTTGCGATCTTCTTTTTCTTTGGCAAACCTTTGGTTATTATGCTACTATGGAACTGGTTGATGCCAGGTATCTTTGGACTTGCCACCATTGGTTATCTAAAGTCGCTTGGATTGTATTTCCTCGCTCGTATTATTATCGATAAGAATGACTAAAGTATGTTTGATCTCTGTTACTCCTGAGGCAGAGAAAACAATTGGATACATTGCTCGTGTGAGTAATCCCAATAATCAGGAGAACCCTAAGGTAGCAGGATTACTTAAGTATTGTATCAAGCATGGACATTGGTCTGTGTTTGAGCAAGCGTCTATGACTCTTGAAATTCATACTACAAGAGCAATCTCCCCTCAAATTTTGCGTCATAGGAGTTTCACATTTCAAGAATTTTCGCAACGCTATGCTGATTCCTCCTTACTCGCATCGTCGATCCCCCTACCAGAACTACGCAGACAGGACACCAAGAATCGTCAGAATAGTATTGACGATATTGACCCGTTTCAGAGGCAGAAGTATGAAATGTTAATGCAACAACATTTTATACAATCAATGGATCTCTATCAGAGAATGCTTGATGAGGGTATTGCAAAGGAATGTGCAAGAAATGTGCTTCCTTTATGCGTACCAACAAAAATGTACATGAGTGGCAATCTCAGAAATTGGATCCATTATATCCAATTGCGTTCTGCCAATGGCACCCAGAAGGAGCACCAGGAGATCGCACTACTTGCCAAGCAGCATTTCATCTGTCAGTTCCCAGTCATCTCTGAGGCGCTTGAGTGGTGTCCTGATGGGAATTGTGGATGCCCTGAGCAATTAGATGAATGTAACTGTATTCAACCAGCACTGAGGATTGATTAATGCCACTATACAACGTACTAAATAAGGTCACTGGCGAAAAACAAGAGTTTCGCTGCAGCGTTACTGAATATATGCAGTGGCGTGAAGATAATCCCGATTGGGATAAGGATTGGCACGCTGGTGTCGCAGGTACAACCTACGGCAACCCCAAACAATCTGATGGATTTAAGGAAGTAATGTCCAAAGTCCAGGCAGCACACCCACGAGCAAACCTGAGTCGATTTACTTGATATGGCAAGAGCAAGAAAACGAAACACCACTAGCAACCCTGTTGGTTCCAACATGTCTGCTAAACAAATCAAAAGGAAAAAACCTTTAGATAAGTCATACATGGTTCCAATCAAACCATTGACTGATAACCAGAAGACTGCTTTTGAGCAGTATAACGAAGGTAAAAATCTTTTACTGCATGGTGCCGCTGGTACAGGTAAAACTTTCATCACATTGTATCTTGCATTGCAGCAAGTACTTGACGAAAACACACCTTATGATAAGATATACATTGTAAGGTCTCTAGTTCCTACTAGAGAGATTGGTTTCCTCCCTGGAGATCATGAAGATAAGTCAGCATTGTATCAAATTCCATACAAAAACATGGTAAGATACATGTTTAGTATGCCTGATGACAACTCGTTTGATATGCTCTATGACAACCTCAGGGCGCAAGAAACTATTTCTTTTTGGTCTACTTCTTTTATTCGTGGAGTTACTCTTGACAATGCGATTGTTATTGTTGACGAATTCTCTAACTTGAATTTCCATGAACTAGATTCTATGATTACTCGCATAGGTGAAGACTCCAAGATTTGTTTCTGTGGAGACATCACACAGTCAGACTTGACTAAAGAGCACGAAAAGTCTGGCATTGCAGATTTCATTAAGATCCTACAAGAAATGCAAGAGTTCTCCTGCATTGAATTTGGTATTGATGACATCGTTCGCTCTGGATTAGTTAAATCTTACCTAATCCAAAAATATAATATGGGATTCTAAATGTTTAATTATGTTGATATCGATCTCGGTTACCCCGATGTCGAACCAGTGAATAGAAATGGTACTAGATTCTATCCAATTCCTGGAGAGGATAAATACTATCCAAGTATAACCTCAGTCACGTCGTTCCGTAACGCTGCTTTCTTCGCAAAATGGAGAAAGGATATTGGTGAACATGAGGCAAATCGAATCACTACCCGTGCCACTTCAAGAGGTACAGCATTCCATAGCATCACTGAAGATTATTTCAAAGGTGAATTAATTTTAGACAATTACTTGGAAAATCATCCATTGTCTGCTAGAATGTTTCAGTTAGCAAAGAAAGATCTAAACCGAATCAACAACATCCATTGTCTAGAGACCTTTCTCTATTCACATTACTTGGGTTTGTCTGGACGTGTTGACTGTATTGCCGAATTCGATGGTGAGTTGGCAGTGATCGATTTTAAAACTTCAACTAAAGAAAAAAAGGAAAAGTGGATTGAAAATTATTTCGTCCAAGAGACTGCATACGCAGCAATGTTCCTTGAACGTACAGGAATTGAGGTAAAGAAAATTGTCACAATTATCGCCACTGAAGAAGGATCTATTCAAATTTTTGAGAAGTACAATCTTGATGACTATCTACAACTACTTAAATCCTATATCGAAGACTTCGTTAGGGGAAAAACTAATGCCTGAAAAAGCAGACGACAGTAAGTTTCTTACACCAATTAAATTTTCCCAGGAGATTGAAACGTTGGTGAAGACCAGTGGTGGTTTGATTTCATACATTGAAGCAGTGGTTACATACTGCCAAGAGAATGAAATTGAAATCGAAACTGTTCCAAAACTTATTTCCAAACCACTCAAAGAACGCTTGCGTCATGAAGCACAGCGTCTTAACTATATGAAGCAATCATCTAAAGGAGTGCTTCCGTTGTGACTGGATTTGAAGTGTATCGAATGTACTTGGCACTAAAGCAACACTTCAATAAAGATAATTACGACTATATAAAATACAATGGAAAGGTATCGGCAAGTGAATCTGCATTTGAGCAGAGACTTGATCGATATTTTTTCAAAAAGTTGGCAACCAAACTTAACTCCAAAGAGACGTTACATTATTTTGTTGCTAACTTCATTGCAAACCCCAAAGGTTACATTAAAACATTCAGTCACAACATCTATAGTGAGTGGAAAATAAAGCAGGAATCATTTACCTATAAATTTAAGGAAGATGTTCGATCCTTGCTCGAAGATTCTAATGACGACTTTGATAAAATATTTGAAGTCAAACAAGGCACTCATCCAATCTTATTGAAAAACTATTTCTCTGGGGAGATTGCATTAGAAACTCTTGTTGTATTTGAATCGTGCTTAGGATACGTTGGGATGTTTGATAAGACTATGAATGATCCCATCTGGAAAGATACTAGGAAGCAGGTCTTAAAGTACAAACCATTTTTAAGCATCGATTGCAAAAAATACAAGAGTGTGATCTTAGACACTATAAGGACAAAGGTATGAGTTTCTTTCAATCAGAACAGGTCCAAGAAAATTTACAGGACATCTTCACAACTTATCAAAACATTGCTGCTATGACTACGCAATTAGGTAGCATGAACAAGCAAGAAAGATTAGAGCACATTGGTAAATGCAAACATCTAATCGAGAAACAAAAAACATTTTACATTCGTCTGTGCCTTGCATCCTCAGAAGATCCTGAAGCAGCAGACATGAAGACAAGGATCAATGCTCTGTCTAATGCATTCGGATACGAGACCCTAGCAGTCTGTATGGACGCCATGGTGGAGACACTTGAACAAGCGGCACATAGGGAAGTTGACGAAGCATAGATAGTATGCTATGATTATCCAGTAGCAACCAATCCAACTACACACATTAAATACGGAGAATACGAACATGTCTTTTGCATCTCTAAAGAAAGCGTCCAGTGGCAGCTCATTTGCCAAGTTGACGAAAGAGATCGAGAAAATCAATCAACCTCAGCAGGGTAATGGTCCTGATGAGCGTCTTTGGAAACCTGAGATGGATAAAACTGGTAACGGTTTTGCTGTCATTCGTTTCCTACCTGCTCCTGATGGAGAAGAACTGCCTTTCGCAAAGGTCTGGAGTCACGCCTTTAAAGGTCCTGGTGGACAATGGTACATTGAAAACTCACTCACCACTATCGGCAAGGATGATCCTGTCGGTGAAATGAATCGTGAACTGTGGAACAGTGGACGTGAGAGCGACAAAGCAATTGCTCGTGCTCAGAAGCGTAAACTGTCATACTACAGCAACATCTATGTTGTGAGCGATCCTGCACACCCTGAGAACGAAGGTCGTGTGTTCTTGTACAAGTATGGCAAGAAGATCTTTGACAAACTGGTGGAAGCAATGCAACCTGCATTCCAAGATGAGACACCTGTCGATCCTTTCGACTTCTGGAAGGGTGCTGATTTCAAACTGAAGATCCGTAAGGTTGATGGTTATTGGAACTATGACAAGTCTGAGTTCACAACACCTGCTGTACTAGGTGGGTTTGACGATGATAAACTGGAGAGCATCTGGAAACAGGGTTACTCTCTTGCCGAGTTTGAAGATGTTAAGAACTTCAAACCCTACGAACAACTCAAGGGTCGTTTGACCATGGTGTTGGGTCTAAATGCTCCTACACGTCGTGTGGATGAGCAAGACGAACCCGTTGCAGCACCTGCTAACTTCAACTCCCCTGACATCATGGCATCTAATCAACCTGATTGGGGTCGTGAAGTAAGTGACTTCAGAGAGAAAGCAGTAGCAGCAGCTTCTGTTGATGATGCTGAAGATACCCTATCAATGTTTGCTCGCCTTGCGGAGGACGACTAATGAAATTGCCCCTCATCCTAGTTGCTTTGATGATGATTGGTGCGCCAGCAATGGCTCACAATCCATCAAATCTGAGTGAACTTAATTGGAAACGGGGTCACTTAGGAAAACGTCATCGTCATCGTCACGATCATAGTCCTAAGCATAGACATTTCCATTGCCATCCTTATGATTGCCATTCACATTGGCATAAAAAATATAGTCACCATCACACGCGCAGCACACGCCATGATCGAGTGTACTATAGTCCCATCGAACTTCACTTTGAGTTTTGAAATACATAACCAAAGAACAAGCACAGGAGATGATTGACGATGCAATACGAAAACATAATCGTAATGCTGGAATTATCAGTATGTGTGTTGGTTGGGTTGTTCTCTCACTTTTTGCTGAGGGTTTACTTCGACTCATTGGAGTAATCCCACCACTGTTACCTTGGTTAAAGATTTCATTATAAATTTGTCCCTAGCATTGCTAGGGATTTTTTTATGCCTAGGCGTAGCGAAAAGCGACCTTTGATTCCTCAGAAGTCGCTAAAAAAATCCCGCCAAAAAATAGTCTAAAAAGGTTTTTAGTACCCACCACTATATGACGATCCAGAAGAACTGCTAGAACTGCTAGAAGAACTACTAGAACTGCTAGAAGAACTGCTACTGCTAGAGCTACTGGTTGTTGTAGTGGTGGTAGTGGTAGTTGCTCCTGTAGTGGCAGTTGGTGTTGCAGTAGATGAGGCAGTTCCAACGACAATACCGACCAATCCACTTACTACACTGTCTGCACCATTATCAAAACTAACCTCAGATTGGGTACTAGAATTGTTACTATTGGAAGCAACAACAGGACTGATATAACCTGTATTTTCCAAGAACCTACCAACGATCGAAATTTCAGTTTTCTTGTTATTTTCCACATCCAGTTCAGGGTGGGATTTGTATGCAAGTAAATCTTCCATTTCCTGCACCATATTCTGAACAATTCCAATAGATGGTAAACTAATCACTCTTTTCAATTCATTCAAATACGATTCGTGCTCATAATTTGTAATAGGTACAATTGACTGCGTTTTTGATAACATTTGACCATCTGGAAGCATTGTCCTATGATCTTCTTTCACTTCCATACCACCTGGCATCAATACTACCTCGTCATCAATATCTGGCCAAAAAACCTCTAAAGTTTCCCAATGATGAACATCTTCAATTGTGTCATAGATGTTTCTAACGTAGGATTCCAATTCAAACTGACTTTTAGGCCATTCGGTGTAAAAGTCATTAATATTATTTGTCAACAAAATAGTCCAATCTAGGAAAGGATCGCCATATACTTTATTTGCAATAATTGAAGGACTTTCATTTTCTTGCACAGTATACTTTTCAAATAGAGTGATATATTTTTCGATATCGTCTCTAATTTCAAGTCTTCGGAATAAATTCTTAGCAAGTTGATATTCGATAGGAGAGTCATCTTTGACTCCCATACCGACATATACGTTTGGAAATTGTGAAAAATAAGCAGTCATTTTAGATTAGAACCCGTCTACAATATCTGCCTGGTTGAGCAGTGAAGTTTCAACAAATTGCAAATTCAATTCAAGAGCAGGAACATTGATACCCTTTTTATCATAATTACTAAATGATGTATATTGCCCATCAGGAGCATAGTTTACAGACACACCTTTACAGAAGCATCGTTTGAATTTATAGTGTAAGTTATTAGTAGTTTCATCCAACTTAGAATTTGCATAAGATGCACCATCTACACTAATTCGCATAAATTTGATATCAAATAGATCAGGAACTTGAATAAACCTGAACTGCGATGCTTGTGACACACCTGATTGACCACCAGAGTTAATTTCTCCTGCACCTTGTAAAATTGGATGAGCACCCAGTTTAAACCACTCAACAATCCTATAAATTACCTTTGCTTCGGCTTCACTTCTAGAAACCATCTTAAATTTAAAGGTATGATTGCGAAATGAAACTTTATTGAACAATTGCTCGGTGAAGGGGTTTAAAACTTTACCTTTTGCTAATTGTAGAAATTGATTCTTTGTGAGAGAACCTTCAGTACCGATCATCCCATTGATGCCACCTATAGCGGCAGTAATTGCCGAAAGTTCTGCCTCAGGTAATGCTCCTCCTGCTGCTGCAGACAATGTATCTGCAAAACTTTGAGCACCAGCAACACCACCACTCAAGGCAGTACCACCATTTAGAGCATCAACACCAGCAATACCAATAATACCAGGATCTGCTTCTGTATAAGATACACTATAGTTTGCCTGAACGTTGTTCGGCATTGCAATAGCACATTGATCTGCAGATTTTTTTACCTTCATCGCATTGTTACGAGGAAGATTTCGACCATAATATGTTGTACCAGAGTCGTCATAAGTTTGACGAACCCGTTGGAACATGGCAAAGTCCATAGATCTTGTCGGAGCATCTCCGTCAAATTCATTACCAAGACCTGGCATGGGGGGTGATATGGGGTAGCGGTATATTGACAATTTTCTACCTAAATACTACGTGGTCTGTTTATATTTATGAGGTATCAAGGAAAATATCGCCCATCGTTTCCTAGGAAGTACAAAGGTGACTCAACAAACGTCATCTATAGATCATCTTGGGAGTATAAATTTATGAAATGGTGCGATGTTACCTCTTCAGTTCAAGAGTGGGGTAGTGAAGAAATTATTATTCCGTACATATCTCCTGTTGATGGTAGACGACACAGATATTTTCCAGATTTTTATGTTAAGGTGAATAACAAAAAATATCTCGTAGAGGTAAAACCATACAAACAAACAAAGGAACCCAAGACACAGAAAAGGCACACAAAACGATATATCAATGAAGTTGTCACTTGGAGTGTCAACCAAGCAAAGTGGAAAGCAGCAACCGAATTCTGCAAGGATCAAAATTGGGAGTTTATGTTAATTACAGAAAAGGAACTTAAAATCTGATGGCATCGCAGAAGTCTAGAATCAAGAACGGGTTATCGGCACAGTATAACTCTGTGCAGCAATTCATCAGTATGATGAAGAGTGACGACAACTATCCTGCAAATACAAACCTATTCTCAGTTTATATCGTTCCTCCCACCGTAATGCAGAAAACCCCTCCACAGTTTATTGGGGATATTCAATCAAAAGATTCTCTCAATAGTGGTAAGGGTAATATGAGAGATCTGATTAATTATTATGCTAGAGATGTTAATCTCCCTAGTAAACAAATGGGAACAGGACAGGTAACTAATGTTGGTTCGGCATATAAGTATGTCACAAATCCGACATTCAGTAATATTAGTATGAACTTTATGTGTCCTTCTTCTCAACAAATCAGATTGTTCTTTGAGCGTTGGATGGCAAGATGCTCTAATGATGCTAGTCAGCATTGCGGATATTATGTTGACTATGTTGCACCTAGAGTTTTAATTTTTAAATGGGAACCTTTTGGTGGTGATCGGGTATTGTATAAAACAGGAAAGAAAAAAGGGCAGGAATCACCTACATCAGTAAATAAATTGACTGCGTGTTGGGAGATATACAATGCGTTCCCATATAACATTGGTAGTATTCAATTGTCTAATGATCAAGCAAAGACAATGACTATGAATGTCGGATTCTACTACGAAAGATATAGATTCTACACTGATCCTACTCTAGATTCTTCCTCTATTGCAATACAGACTAAACCTAACACCGATGGTGATGACACCACAGACCAGGGTACACAGAAAAATAAATTAGAAAGTAAAGTTGGTAATCAGTTATTATCTGGGTTCCCCTTATCATCAGCGTCGTTCGCATAAATAAAATTACTGAGTTGAATTTCTATGGCATTACCTAAATTAAATGTACCTAAGTACAAACTGAAACTGCCGTCTGACGGTACAGTTGTGAATTATAGACCGTTTCTAGTAAAAGAAGAAAAACTTCTTTTGATGGCAACTGAACTGGGTGGTCAAGATGAAATGGTCAGTGCAATTTCAAATATTATTGAATCTTGTACTGATGTTAAAAATGTAAAGTTGCTGGCAACTTTTGATATCGAATATATCTTTTTGAATATTCGTGCAAAGTCAGTGGGTGAAAGGGTAAATGTAAATGTTACCTGTCCTGATGATCAGGAAACAGAAGTTCCTGTTAGTATTCTTTTGGATGACATCAAAGTTGTCAAGAGTAGAAAGCATAAAAGGGAGATCAAACTAGACGACTCTATTGTTGTCACTATGAAATATCCTACCTTGGATGATTTCGTTAGTATGAATTTCACTGATGGTACTCCTGATGTTGATGACATGTTTGACATGGCAGCAAAATGTATTGCATCTATTGCAGATTCAAATCAAATCTACGATTGTTCAGACACTCCTTCTGAAGAGATTGTGCAGTTCTTTGAGGAAATGAATAGTAAGCAGTTTCAACTGATTCAAACATTCTTTGAAACAATGCCTAAGTTGTCTCATACTATTACTGTTACAAATCCAGAGACTGGAGTTGAAAGTGATGTTGTACTTGAGGGATTGTCGGCTTTTTTCGCCTAGCTCTCCTCCATAACAACCTTCGTTCTTATTATGAGGGCAATTTTGCCTTGATGCATCACCATAAATGGGACATTCGATACATTGACGAATTGATCCCGTTTGAAAAAGAGATTTATGTTCAATTTCTAATAGACTTTTTAAAAGAGGAAGAACGAAGAATGAGGGAGAGGCAAGCAGCAAGTGGCTAACAAACTGAATACCTATAAATTTGTCAACCCAGGATCTTCTGCTACGAAGGATCCGAAAATTGCTGCTGGCAGAAAGCAAGTTCTGGCAACAAATAGAATAGGTGGCACACTTAATGGCATCTCTTTAATTGTAAAGGATCTCAATTTAATTCAGGTTAGTAAAGATAAGCAAGACGATAAAGATGCTCTCCTTAAAAGAAGAGAAGAACGCAGAAAAAACGACTCTGCAGCAGAAGATAATCAAGAAGTAGGCAATTTAAAGAAGAAACCAAAAGTTAAGATAACCAGTAAACTTAAAAAGGCATCAAAAGGTGCTTTTGGTTTCTTAGCAGACTTTTTAAGTCCAATTACCAACATTTTGTTGTCTTTTGGCGGTGCAGTTCTCTCAAGAGAACTACTAAAATGGATGTCGGATCCTAAAAACCGAGAACAACTTACAGAATTTGTCGATAAAACTTTATTTGTAGTTGGTAAACTCTGGGAGATTGCTTCTGGACTAACTACAACGCTACTCGATGGTCTTGGTGGTTTATTTGGAGAGGATTCTACATTCTTTGAAAGGGTAGAGGGTCTCGGTAAAGTAATTCTTGGTGTCATTGGGTTAAAATACCTAATGAATCCATTCAGTTTGATTACTGATATTTTATCATTACTAAGTTTTATTGGTGAGGGCGGCAGGGTCAAACCAAAGACAGGTGCTGCTGATGATATTGCTGAGGGAGTTGAGCAAGCAGCAAGGCGGGGTAGTAAAAAAAGAGCAGCACAGGTTGTTGGGGAACTTGGCGAACAGGCAGGAAGACGATATTTAGAAAATACTAAGAAATTCGGTGCCGAAGCTGCCGAATCAATTTTTGAACGAGGTCTTAAATTAAAAGAAGTATACAGGAGTTTTGGTCCTGAAGCAGCAACAAATTATAAAAAAGTTCTTAAAGAAAAAGGCGAGAATGCTGCAAAGGCATTTTTAATGCGACTTGAGGATGGTAAAAGTGTAAAGAATGCTCTAGCATTTACAGATAAATTGGTTGACGCAGGGCAAATTGCCGTTGCTCCTCTAGAAGCACCTATACCCAAAAAACCAGGATTCTTCGGTAGGCTTTCGTCAGGTCTACAAGATTTTGGTAGTTTTGTTAAAGATGATTTAGTTGATGATGTTCGTAAAAGAGCAGTCCAAGGCGGAGAAATGATAAAGAAGGGTATAACATCATTCCCTTCTGCAGTACAAAATGGATTTGAGTGGGCAGGTCAACAGTATAATAATCTATCTAAGGGTGCCAAGGCCAACTGGGCAAAGGTAGTCAGTGCTACCGAATCTGCAGGACAGATTGGATCAAATCTTGCTGCAAGTGCAGGAAATACATTCAATAATCTCAAAGCAAGTGCTGGTGAGTTTATTACTAAAAAGTTTATAACACCACTTAAACCATTTATTGATCCTGTAATAGATACTTTTAAAAAGGTAGGTGGTATGATTCGCGACAATATCGCGAAAATACCAGGATATGAATACATTACTAAATTCCTATCAGAGAAAGGTATTACCTTACAAAATGCTCTAGGTCAGTCATCAAAGTTTGGTAAACGTGCTGCAACAATCATACCTGTTATTGGTGGTATTGCAAACTTAATCTTTGCATACGACAAAGCAGCAAACGGTGACGGTATTGGTGCATTAATCGAAGGTACTGCTGGTGTCTTGGATATTGCTACAGCTTTTGGCGGACCAGCAGCACCTCTTCTCGGTGGTATTGCATTAGGTCTTGATCTGTATAGTCTTGCTCGTGATTTTGTTCCTGCCATTCAAGAAGGCGAGAACGCAATGTTCGAGAAACTTGGTCTTAAGAGTGCATTAGATTCGGTTAACGGTGTGTTGTCCAAACTCCCTAACTTGGGCGAACTTTGGGGAATGATAACGGGTAATAAGTTAACTGATGAAGTTGATACTACAAAAAAACCTGAAGAACTAGATAAAAAAGCAGCGGGTGGTGAGATCAGTTTTGCTAAGTCTATGATTAAGATCCACGAAGGATCTAATGTTGTTGGTGGTGCTCATCATGCATATAATGATAGCAAAGGATATCCAACAATTGGATATGGTCATCTGATTCAACCTGGCGATGGTTATAGTCCACATTCTAAAATTAGTCAAGGAGAAGCAGACAAGTTATTCGATAAAGATTTTAACAAGCACCTAGCACAAGCAAAGGCAATACCAGGATACCATAAAGGTAATGCTCAACAAAAAGCAGCACTAATTGATCTTGCTTTCAATATGGGCGGAAGTTTCTATAAAGAATTTCCCAAGTTTGCTGCTGCAGTAAAAGTAGGTGACTGGAAAACTGCTGCTGTAGAGATACAAGATAGTGACTATTATTCGCAGGTAGGACGTAGAGGTCCAGTCATTCGTGATCTGCTTGCTGGTAAGGGTGTGACTGCTCCTTACCTGTCAAGCGTCAGTGTCCCTTCAGGAGCACCTCAGCAGGGTTCAGGGGCATCTCAGCAACCATCTAAACCAGAACCAAAGAAAGCGCAACCTCAAGGCGCTATGGGGTTGCTAAAACTTGCTAAAGAGGTTATTGCAAGATCTATTCCTCTGAGTGTTGAAGTTTCTCCTAGAATTCTAGGTATGCTTCCAGGATTTGACAAAGGGGGAAATGTCCAGTATAATAACACTGTAGGGTTTCAGAATAATATTGTTCCCTTTATGGCCTCTGGAGGAGCATTACCTGAGGTAGAAAACCAACGTCTATTGAATTTACAGTCTCAAGGTAAGAGTACATATGGTCGTAAACAATTCCTTGATAATTTTAAAAATGAATCCAGGAAAAGCGAATATCAAAAAATATTAGATAAATCTCAAGGTTATATTAATAACTTAAGAAGTAATGCAATGTCTATGGCAACACCTTCTGCAGGAGTTGTTTCTCCTGCATTACAGCAACCAGCAATTCAAAAAGTTGCATCTATAAGGGGACCTGTGTTGCCTCAAGGATTTAGTGGTAATATTTCTCCTGGTCCTGTTTCTACTGTTGGCAAGGAACCTGCTAGAATGGCAGCACCTAGAGGAAAGTATACTGCTAATGTATCTCCTGCTGAAAACAAATCTCCTAGTGCTCCTGCTAAGATGTTAGCACCTACGACTGGAGCATCTGCAAACTATACAATGCAGAAGCAACAGAGGAGTGGTTCTGTAATTCCTTTAGTGATACCAAAACTTGTACCTGTAGGATCACCTGCTCCGATAAATACTGGTGGCGGGGGTACAACATATTCTGCTCCAAATAGAGTTATACAGAGACTTAAGTAATGGCAACGGTTCAAAAAGGATCTAAAATTAACTTTTATAAATTTGTTACACCTCCTAGTGGTGGACAAACTGATCCTAATGCAAAAGAATCTAACAAAGTTGCTACTTCAAATTTAATTGCAACTAATAGACTCGGTGAAAGTGTTAATGGTATTGCAAAAATCCTTTCAGATCTGAAAGTACTTCGTATTGAAGATATTGAAGAACGAAAGAAAAACGAAAAGAATTTTAAACCAGAATATACAAAACCTCAAAAAAAGAAAAAGGGTGGTCTTGGAGGATTTTTAGATAATCTTGCTAAAGGTAAAGCAGTAGGATTCTTAGAGGGTTTACTTGGTGCATTTGGTAAACTGTTTAAGACATTTGTTATGTTGTCTGTCCTTAAATGGATGGCAGATCCAGCAAATAGGAAGAAATTAACTAGTATTCTTGAAGGTATTGGTAAATTTGCTAAATTTGTATACGATGTAGTCAAATTTGGTTTTGTTAATACTATTGAAGGACTTTATAAATTACTATCTGATGAGAGTAGTTGGTGGGATAAACTATTAGGATTTGGTCAAGCAATACTTGGTATAGGAACACTATTCCTAACAATGCGATGGTTAAGTAATCCACTCAAGTTAATTAGTGACTTTGGTACTACGTTAAAGTTATTTGCTAAAGGATTAAAGGGTGCTAAACTTAGACTATTAAAACATCCATTAGTTCTTGCTGGTCTTGCTGCGGGAGCAATTGTCGCTACTGCAATTGCAGTTAATGGTAATAAAGATGATGCTGGGGCATCTGCTGCTGATGAAGACGCAGATAAAACTCCAAAAGCAGTACCTACCGCAACAACAGGAGAACAACCAAAACTAGAACCTGTTAAAACAGAAACACCTCCTGAAAGAGCACAGGGTGGTGTAGTTGAAAGAGCAGGCGGCGGTTGGATTAATGGTCCTCAATCGGGATATCCTGTATCAATGGACGGTGGTAAATCCACTGCATTCATTGGTCATGGTTTAGAGTATGTCGCACAAAGATCGCAAGGCGGATTTGTCATTCCATTTGATACTCCTGCAACCAGGAGACAACCTCATCTCACTCAAAAGAGAATGGGTGAGGCACAACGTGGTGGATATCTAAAAGGATTTGAACAAGGTGGTGAATCAGGATCCAACAAAATCCTAGACTTCATGAAGAATACTGGGGATTCTATTAGAAGTGGTGCTCAAGGCGCATTGATGAATACTGCTAGTTTGTTCCCTGGTGGTAAGGAAGCAACCCTCAAGACTCAAATTGGATTCCAAAATATGTTTGGAATTCCTTCTGGAGATCTAGTAAATGAGCACAACTCATTAGTTTCTGAAAGGATGCGTGAAGCGGGTAGTGATGAAGGTAAGATTCAGAAGAAACTATTAGACGACAAACCTGAAGAAAAGCAGTCCTTAATGGACAAACTTTCGGGGGTTCCTGGTCTTGGTTGGTTAGGTAGAATGTTGGGTGGTAAAGGACCCGATGAAGATGAAGATGAGAAGAAAAAGAAAGAAGAAGAGAAAAAGCAGTTAGATTTGTCTAAATTCCTTACCATCCAGCAGATGCGAGGTGCTACGGATAGTTTTGGTGAAGATCTTTATAATCAAAAGTCTGATCCTTCGATGACTGCAACCTCAGCATCACAACTGATTGCAGGAACTGATACCGAAAGTATTGCAAACAGTGGTGATGGTAGAGATGGTACATTTGGTGCAGGTACTGCTGGTGCTGGAATGCCCAGTAATCCTCAACTTAAATCTCAACCAGATGTTCAGGTTAAAGCGCATGGTGGACTTTTAGAGGGTCTAAGGGCACTAATGAATGGTGGTCAAGTAGAACAAAAAGGTGGACCTCTAAGTGCTGATGCAAAGATGAACGATATGAGTCGTTTTGAGAATCATCCGCATGGTTCTGGATCTGTAAAGCAACGGCAACCTGGAACAACTAAACTACAAGAATTTGCTTCTGGTGGTAAGATTAAAGCGATGTATTCCACTGGTCCAGGTGGAGCATCTAAGAAGCTGGCGATGGGTAAACAATATAATTATAGTGATTTCTCACCACATCATCATTCTGCAAACAAGACTATGAGTTATGGTGGCCATACAGTTGGAACACCAAAAGATTATAATTTTAGTAACACTTCATCTGGAGATCCTTGGCCATCATCAGGTAAAGACGTTGCTGTTCCTACACCAGTAGCAGGAAAGGTACTATATCGAGATCCTACAGCTTCATCTGGAGGTTACGGTAATACTATCCTACTTAAAACTGAAGACGGTAATATTCAGTTCTCTCATATGAATTCACTTGGAAATTTCAAAGTGGGTGATGATATTAAGGCAGGAACAATTGTTGGTGGTCAAGGTGATACAGGATCTCCTGGTGCTTGGCACGTTCATATGAACGCACCATCAGTATTACATGAAAAGTTCATTAATTTTATATCTTCAGGTAAAGCAACTAGTGGTGGTAGTGGTGATGGATCTCCTAATGATACACCCCAAGGTGAAGTCAAGAGTGCTGAGAGACAACTTCTACTTAAGATGATGTTAGCAGAGGCACAAGGTGAGGGTGAAATGGGTATGGCATTGGTTGCAAGAGCAATCTTGAATAGAGGTGGTCTTATTCAAAGTGGTACAGTTGGTGCTGGCATGTTTAATGCAAAGAGTGGATCTCTTACTGATGTTATGTACGGATCTGGTCAGTTCCAACCAATAACCGATGGATCTATCAAGAAACCAAGATCTAAAGCACAATTAGCAGCAGCAGAAAAAGCACTTGCAATTGCACAAAATACTGCTGATCTTCGTGGTAGACTAGAAGCTTCTGGAATGTCTTCCGAGCAAATTAACTACCTGGTTTCTGCTACGGGATTTAGAACGGGTGAAGCATTTAATGATGCTTCACAGAATGTTAATGTTGTTAAATTCAAAAACCATGTATTTAATACCGCAGGCAATCCTAATATAAATGAAAACTTTGCTGCAAAAGCAAATATTAAAGGTAGTGCTACTGGATCAGTTCCTGGTGATGCTAATGCAGGAGCGGATACAGAATCTGCAACAGCAGAATTTGATTTAAGTCAATTTGCAGGATCCGTTACAAAAATCAAAGGTGCTACTGATCAGTTTGCAGAAGAACGTCATGGTATGAGATCACCAGCAGATGCTATTGCTAACATGGCAGGATCAGATCTTCCAATGGTTAAATTGCAACAGCAAGCAAGAGATCATATTGCTGCAAATAAGTTTAGTGCTCCAGACATTACGCCAATGAACTTTGGTCCTGCTGGTTCTGGTTCAAGTTCTTCTACTATGTCTGGTGCAACTGCTGCCAGAAATGCTGAAATGGCAAAAAGTGAAGATGGTCAGGCGAGTGCAACAGGTGCTGCAATTCAATTAGCGGCAAATATGGAAATAAACAATCAACAGGTTGCATCATCACTCAATCAGCAACAACCCCAAGGTGGTGGTGGTGGCGGCAGTAGTGCAAATGTAGTATTACCTCCACAAGCACCAACAACGGTAAATAGAATGAACTCATTTGTTAATCCACTCAACAATTTTCTTAAGTCATGAGTAAAGAATCGTACAAGACAATTAAAAGAGAAACACTTGGTGATATTGAACTATATGTCAATATCTCTAGAGATGGTGAGGTTCTTACGACTGATACTGGTGCTTCTGATCTCAGTGCTTATGTTATGGCATGGGAAATTTATGAATCTATTACTTCACCAGGTATTGAAGCGTCAATTGTATTCCAAGATAATGGTGGTTTGATTGGTGCCTTGACGGGCACAGAACCTCTCACGATGAGAATCAGTGGTAGTGTATTAAAGAGAACTTATACTTTTAGATCTTATGCAATTAAAGATAGGACCCGTGTTAATGACAACACGGAAATGTATAAAGTAGTTGCTACAACTGATGAGTTTATTAAAAATGAAGTAATTAATGTATTTGGAAACAGTGAGGTTCTATTCAAAAAAGACCAAGAAACATCTGCAATTATAGAAAAACTATTAAAAAATGATGATTATTTAGGATCTAGTAAAAAATTATTCCTAGAAGAAACATCCACACTACAAAGATTTATTGCACCTAATTGGAGAGTATTTGATACCATCTATTGGATGGGTCAACGTTCAGTTAGGGGCAATTCTGGTGGT
>Ga0181379_1000313_pt1 | contig 24720 bp, 19 predicted proteins | sample 2SPOviralmetaG_FD_130115 | JGI IMG/M metagenome (GOLD analysis project Ga0181379, IMG submission 130115) | Marine viral communities from the oligotrophic San Pedro Time Series (SPOT) site, San Pedro Channel, CA, USA - 2 SPOT_SRF_2009-07-10 | ecosystem: Environmental > Aquatic > Marine > Strait... | reverse complement strand
TGGAGGGCTTGGTTTCTGAACCTTTTTTGGAGGGCTTGGTTTCTGAACCTTTTTTGGAGGGCTTGGTTTCTGAACCTTTTTTGGAGGGCTTGGTTTCTGAACCTTGCGTTTTCCACCAGTAGATTTCTTTTCTGATGATTTTTCTAATTGGATAATCTTTCTAGGTAAAAGTGGTTCAAAATGATGTTTACCTTTGGTTAGACCTTTTTTGCCAAAATTGTGATATAAATAGATATCTTTTGAAGAAGGCAATGTACTGTAAGATAGATCAATTAGTTCATAACCTAATCCAATATTGTTTAAACGTTCATTATGATTTTTTGGATTTTTAGATGTAAAAACACGAAGATTTCTTTGTAGTAATTCACATACAGCATATATTTCTATTTGTCCAGCGTAAGTTCCTCCTCGATTCATATATTTTAGATACTCATCAACAGTTGTATAATCGGGATCTCTATCTTTTTCTTCTGCTGTAGCTACTTCGTTTTGAACCGCATCTTCTATTTCCATACGAATTGTTAAACCAATTCCTTTAACAATATAATCTAAATTTCCCCTTAACCATTTTATAACTTTTTTCCTTAAAGCCATAGATTCTTTTCCTAAGTTGAATTTAATATTTTTAACTTTCTTAGGGTCTTTAGTATGTTTTAAAACTGGATTTTTTTCAAAATGTAAGATAGATGTTACAGCATGAAAAAAGCAATCTCCATCACCTGGGACACTTAAATGATAAAAATCTTTTAACTTCATATTATAATATAAGTTATATTATAAATAATGAATAATCAAATAATATTTCGTTTTCTTAGTAAAGAAGATGTAGACGCGATAGATACATATAATGGTGAAATAGAAACAAGAGAATATATTGATATACCTTATCATAAATTAAGTAGTCCTTTCAATGAGAATGATATATTAACAAGAGAAGTAATTGTAGGGTTACGTGAAAAAGCGAAAGAGTTTGAAGGGAGTAGAGGAGAAAAAACAAAGGAATTTACACGATTAAAAAAAGAATTTACAGATGATGTAATGAGTAAAACACATTTCTTTTTCCGTGTAAATGTATATCCATCATTATATCCGATTACATCGGGTCCTGAATTAGAAAAACCGAATATTACAGTAAATCAGTATTTGGATGTGAGTGGTGCTTGGGGAGGTGTAAGAACAACACATGGTATTCATGGCTTTTTTACATATGATTTAGATGATACTAGAACAAGGACACCTAATTTTTATAATGATTATGGATATTGGGATGGCGTGCGTCTAAGAGAAACTGGTGGTAATGAAAAAAATAAACCAAAAGATATCTTTATTAATAAATTTGTTGCAAATGATGATAGAGGTAATTTATCAGATGGTAATCTTAATACTCTATTCTTTAATTACAATCGTAGTGGCGCAAATGTAGATGTTGAATATATAGATTGTAGTGGTGGTCAGGCAACATACACGAGAGGAGACGATCAAGGTAATGTTGATTTTGGAGACGAAGCTACATGTGATGGTTTTGAAGGAGTTGTAGATACTGATTTAATAAGGTATACAAGGTTAGGAAAACTTATGCCTCATCTTTCATTAACAGAGTTTTCTGATAGACGCGAAGAAATAAATTTCAGAGGAAAAGGAAGTATTAGTGGTTTACATATAAAGATGTCAGAATGTGAGTTTATGTATCAAACTGATGACGTTGAATTAAGGCCTTTATTGGATCCATTAGTTGCGAATGTAAATACTCAATTAAATTCTTGGGCTAATGACAGAGAAAAGAAAAGGTTACATAAAGTATTTTTCGGACAAGTCCACAATGAAATATTAGGTTTCTTTAAAAATGGTTTAGGGGATGGTGGTGGAAGTAGAAAAAAAATGTTCCATTTAATAAGCGATTTAAGTTCTGAACCTACTGGGTATAAACGATATAAAAGATAAAAGATAAAAATAGATAAATGGAACGTATTTCATGGGATGAATATTTCTCAAAAATAGTTATGACAACATCAGAAAGATCTCCATGTGAAAGATTACAAGTAGGGTGTTTACTTGTAAAAGAAAATCGTATTGTAAGCCAAGGATACAATGGATTTTTACCTGGTTGCCCTCATGAATCGATAGTTCGTGATAATCATGAACAGGCTACATTACATGCGGAACAAAACGCACTTATGGATTGTGCGAAAAGAGGTGTAAGTTGTAATGGTTGTACAGCATATATAACACATTATCCATGTATTATATGTACAAGACTCCTTTTAGCAGGAGGAATAAAAAAAATAAAATATGTAAATGATTACAAGAATGATGACTTAGTCCAAAAGTTTACAGATCAATGTAATGTATGTGTTGAGAAGTTATGATTTAAACCTTTGAACATATAATACTATATAACAAAATGGATCCGTGGTATTTTCTAGACCTCGAAACAACTGTTAGAGATGGTGATGAAACACTTGAGCTTATGGATATAGCATCGGTGTATCCGAATGGTTCATGGGATTTAAACACCGAAGGATATGAAGGAGTAATCATATACAAAGGTAAAGAATACAGATCAATTGAATTTGATAATGATAATAAAAAATTGAAATGTAGTGGCAAAGAAACACATGTGTATACATTGATCGTTAAATCCCTTTAAAATACAAAAATTTGATTTTTTTTGCTGAAAGTAAAACAAACTTTTCTAAAAGAAACAATGAACAACACATTCAATCATCTTCCAGTTGAACAAGATATCGGACATCCTGATATAGAGAATGAAGAAGAACATGCGCGTCAGAAAAACAGACTTAGGAATCTAAGTAAGAAAAAGAAACCTACATCTAAACAACGAAAAGAGATGAATATTCTTAGAGCCAACATCACGAGATTCACGCAACCAGAAGAAGGTATACCTTCAAAGAAAAAAAAGAAAGTTAAAAAAAAACAAGATGATAACGATAAGGAACTTGAGAAAGAATTTGCGAAAAATAGTGAAATGAATAAATTTAAAGAACAAATGAAAAAAGAAACGGAGAAGTATCAAAAGGAACGTTTGAAACTCAAGAGAGAAAATGAAGACTTAAAATTTAAGAATGAAAGACTCAACGATGAAAATCAAGGATTAAAATGGGAAAATGAGAGACTAAGGAATAGTCAGAAGAACAGTCAGAAAAACGGTCAAAATTCTAGAAAAGCATACAAAAAACCTAAAAGTGAACGTGAATCCAAATTTTGTGAAAAATATAATGTAGAAATCCCTGATGACATACTTGAAATCCTTAATGAATTTAACAAAGATAAATGGAGGAAATTATCAGTGAAATATCATCCAGACAAAGGTAATGATAACGTATATCAACAGATACTTAACGAAATCAAAGAGTTATTTGGTAAATAATCACTTATACTTGAAACAACCCTCTGTTAATTTTATTTTATTTTCTCTCCATTTTCGTGAAGCTTCATCAAAATCAATGATGGGGTAATCATTGCCAATCATCTTTCCTGAACGCAGTATCATGTTTTGTTTTATGATATGTTTTATCAATTATTCAAATTTATATCATTCAAAGTAGTATTGGTAACTATATTATTAATAATATCAACTGGTGTTGGTATTTGAAAGTATGTATTATCCATAGATGTTTTAGGTAGGAATAACACCTCACAATATTTTTCCATTTTTAACTCCATATTTTCTTTTTTTAATTCAGCTATAGTTTTTTTTAATTCAGCTATTTCTTCTTCTTTTTCTTTTCTGAGGTCTTCTAATTCTTCGTTCATCTTATCAATTACATGTACCATTGTAGGTATTTCATTATAATAATCTATTACCATAGGCTCAACCATATTTTGTAAATACTATTATATGGTCGTGAAATATTTTTAAATAATTTAAAAATTTGATGGTTAATATATAATATGTAGTATAAATCTAAAATGGCTGAAAATGATATTAGATACTTCCCAACACCTGATGGACAAAAACAAGTTAAAAAAGGAAAGAAATGGAGAACATGTTGTACATATGAAGGTTGTAAAAATAGCACTAATAAAGGATTATGTCGCGAACACATTGAAAAAGAAATAAAAACTCCTCTAACACGAAAAATAAATAAAAGAGCGGATGATTGGAAACAAAAAATTACTGATAAATCTAAAGAAGATAACTCTAAAATCTTAAAAATCATAGCAACTGAAGATGAAAAAGAATATGATATATATAAATTACCGTGTATTACCCGTGATGATAGATGTAAATTCTTATGTTATTGTGGCAAAGAAAAAATTAGTGGTGTCAGGAATATATTAAAATTTAATATGTTTTGTAAAATTCATTCTAATGAAATGAGACAAGTAAAAAGAATTAATACAATGAAAGAATTACATGGAGAAGAAATAACACATCCATCTCAAGTACTAGAATATCAAGAACAATGTAAAAAAACAAGAATAGAAAATATGAAAACTAAGATTAATAGCAAAAAAAATAAATTAATAAAAGATTTTGAATCTATATTATTAACAGATTATTATTCATCTATTGTAAGTTTTATACTAAAAAGTAAAGGGGATATAAAAAAATATAAATTAATTAAAATATCACAATTATATTTATTAATTAATGGATTCTATAAATATTTAGATAATTTAGAATACAAATTTAATTATGATGAATGTATTAAATTTTTAAAGCCTTTCAAAATAACATCCCAACAAAATTATCTGAACTATTTTAGAAATTATGAATTTTTACCGCTTTATTTATCACCAAGTAAAAGATCATATCCATATTTTAGTTGGAATACATATATATCAACTAATTTTGTATCATATAAAAAGATAAGTCAATATGCTAAAAATATAGTATACCCTTGGGGAATAGAAAACAATCTTGGACATAATTTAGGAAAACTATGGAATATATATGTAAGTGAAATTGGTATCCCTAATAATTTTCCTAGATGTCCTAGACAATATTATAATGAATGGAAAGATAATAATAGTTGGAGTGGATTTTTTGGAAAACCAAAAAAAATAATTAAAAGAAGAGTAAAGGGTAAAACACGAACTCTTTTATCAAAAGAAGATAAACAAAAATTAATAAATGATAAAACAGAAAAATATAATAGTGTAAATCTACAACAAAATCAAGATGATTTATTATTTCCAGGTATATATTTATATATATTTCCAGATGGTAAAAAATATGTAGGTCAAACAAAAATAAATATATTATATAGATGTGGTGGTCATATTAATGAATCTTTTAATCAACAATATAGTGGTTGTACTCTATTTAATAATAAAACACGATATATTGTAAAAATAACAAATAATGGTAATTTTCCAAAATATAAAATAGAATGGGAAAAAATATTTTATAAAAAGGTAAAAATAGTTGTATTAGAAGTAATTGAACAAAATGATTTTACCGAACAAGAATATCACAATTTGCTAAATGAAAGAGAAACATATTATATCAAGGAACATAAATGTTATAATAATTCTAAAGATTATGATGGTAAGATGGGTTTAAATTGTAAACCTGGAGAAATTGGAACAGAAATGCATAAAAGGGGTGAAAATAATTGTTATGATCATAATAATAAATTATTACAATCAGGTGTAGAATCTATAAAAATTAGGAAAAAAATAGTTGGATATAAAAGTCGTATTAGAGGTAAGATTGAAAATACGATTACATTAGGAAATAGTTATAAAGGGTCTCTTGATGAAAAACTAAAAATATGTATTGAATTTGCAAAATTAAAAATAACTTCAATTGAAAAAGAAAAACAAATTGTAAGTGATTTTAAGAAAAAATATAATATTAATGAAAAAAAACATAACGGAACTACTAAATCTAGTAAAAAAATAGATCACAATGGTATGGAGTTACCTGCGAATATATTTTATGATAAAGAAAAAAAAGAATATAATGTAAATATCATTAGAGAAGGAGTATCAACTAGAATATCCATATGTAAAACTGATTGTAATTCATTAAATGAACAATTGAGTGAATCTTTATCTTTATACAATAAAATCAATAATTTAAAATTGAATGATGATAATATAATTAATAAAACATTTGATCAACTAAAAAGATATATTAAATTAAATAATATCCCTATTTTAATTGGTAGAGGTTCATCACGATATAAATTATTATCAAAATTAATAAAATATCAAAATCTAGAAAAAAAACAAGAAATTATAGAAGAATATAATAGTTTTAAAGAATGGCATGATGCCCCTGGTTTTCCAGAAGGTTGGAAACAAATGTGGGGAGATTATAATGTAAAAAGAAAAGGTAATGGATGGAATAATGTTGGACATTTCACATTTAAAAATCCTGAAAATATAATATTTAGTCATGAAAAAGTAGCAAAAAAAAATATAGATACTCTTTTACCAGATTTTAATAAAATTGTAGATGAATTACCAGAAGAAATAAGTCATAATGAATTTAAAACCTGTTTTAATAAATACAAATGGCCATCTACAAAAGGTTGGGATCCATATATTAGTCAAACATGGAAATTATATGTTGATAAACATTGCGATGAAGGTCCTAGTAAATATAAAGGTATTCGATTTGATAAAGATTCAAAAAAATGGAGGGGATCATTTAAATATATTGATAAAACATATGAAACTAAATCACGGTATTCACAAGATAAAGCAAAAGAAGAAATGGAAAGAAAAATGATAGAAATAATTGGTTACATTCCGATTGATGACAAAAAAAAACATATGTATATTGATAAAACAAATACTAATAAATACAAATTTAGGAAAAATAATAAATCTAAAACATTTAATACATTAACTGAAGCATTGTGTTATAAGTTTATAATGTTATTAAAATCTAATATCTAGATAATTTAAAACAGTCTAACAACACTATCATCAATATCATGAATCTCTAGTATATGTTTGAATATTTCCTTCTTACTTTTATGTTTAAAATCATAATAGAACTTCCAAACTCTACCATTCGTAATATCGATAATACCGCCTTTGTTCCATTTTCTAAAAGATTCTGTACTGATTTTTCTACTAAATATATCGGTTACTAAATATCCTGTTACTTGAGAAATCCAACCATTATTAAATGTATCTGTCATTGGAACTTTAATATCATATAGTGTCTTATTTTTTATATCTATCATATCTGAAATACCATGTAATCCAAATGTTAATTCTTCACATCCCCCTTTTCCAAGTCTATTTATAAATTCTTGATTTTTTATTGTTTTTGTATTTTTATGTATAGACTGATAACTTACAAAATCTAAATCATCTATCTTTAGATAATCCTGTATCAGGCTAATATTTGTAAGTAAATCTTTTATATCTTTAATAGGTGGGTTATTCAGAAATACATTCAAACAAGGTTTATAGATATCATCATTAACTATTGAAAATATTAATGCAATATTCCATATATCATTGATATGAATTTTATCTGTCTTTTTATATTTTGTGAATGATTCTATAGATTTAATTATTTTCGGATTGTTAAAAGATCTTGGAAGAATAACAGAATATTCTTCATCAAATACACATTTTAAATCTTCTATAAGTTCTTTATTATTCTTATTATCTTTTAAGATTTCTTCGTATTTACTACGAGTTAATAATCCAGATGAATTTAATTTACGATCATATACAATATTTATAAGATCAGTGTTTTCTGTGTAGTAAACAGCGTCATTTTCTATTAGTTCTAGGAAAGGAAGCTTTTCATATAATTCTTGTTCAAAAAGTTCCTTTTCATCGAATAGAACCCTTATTAAGTGTTCTCTGATATATAATATCTCACCCAGATTACCCATTATGGGTTGAAGGCATTGTTTATTAATATCAAATGTACATTTTATAGGACTATCAAATACTAACCTTTTTTCCAATTTAATTATTTTTTCTGGTTCATTTAATTCTTCATATATTTTTGAAATGCTAATTGTAGGGTCAATTGGCATATATACTGGTTCTTCTTTATATGCCTTTTCCCCTTTTAACATAAATTTTGGTTTAGGATTTTTCATTTGATCTGGATTCTTTTTTCTCCATGGAGAAATAAGTGACTCTACAATATCACTGTAAAATCCTTCGGGAATATTTGACTTGTTATTCCAAGAACAAACTGCTAAATCCTGTTTTATAATTTCACATTGGGTGCCTCCAATAACAAGTTCTTTAATGTAACGAGAAGGTAATATATTGTTAAAACCTACGAATAAATATTTAGTTGAACGTGTCAGTCCTACATTAAGAGCAGATACTTCAGCTAATTCTTCTGGTTTATATATATGTTTTTCCAATGGAAGAGATTTTTCACTCAAACCAATGAAATAAACAACTTTGTGACCCTTACCTTTATCACCATGTATACTTATCATAACCGTTTTCATAGATTTACCACTTGAATCGATGGTTTCACTCCAATCTATTTTGTTATGTGATCCATCACCTTGAGTTTCAAAAATCTTTATTTTATTTGAATATCCCATAGAATTGTATAATACTTCTAATTTTTCATATATTTTATGAAATGTATGGTTGTTATTACATTTCTTCATAAGTATACATATATCACCTGGTTTAACGCTACTATCATTTCTCATTAAACATGCTATTGAAGATGTTATTTGATCTGCAATAATATCCGCAAAAACATTATTACTTGTTGATGGATGTGTGAAAAGAATTGGTTTTGTATTAACTTGTCCTTCAATTGTAAAACTTTCAGAACTAGGTATAGCTACTGGAACGTTATAGCAATCGTATGCGCTTTGCTGAAAATATATTGGTTGTTTTAGAATAACTTCTAATAATTTTAAATGTGATGGTGGACAACGGAAACATATATTGTTATTGTATTCTGTTGCCCCCACATCATTCTTCCATTGGATCATTGGATGAACTGGTCCTTTAATGCTATGGGTATAAATTGTCTGTAAAATATCCCCATATATATTCATCTTTATGTGTGGAAAACGTAGACATATATTAATAAGCAAAGAACATCTATCGTATTTCATATCTTGAAATTCATCACTATATATATTTGTACATACATCTTTTGTTTTTGTAATGATATTTTTTAACCTTCCATCTTTTACACCATTATCAAGTTGTATGGCTTTTTCATCATAATAATCACCCATTTCGTCAAGGACTTCTGCATTATAAGACATTAATTGTGTATGGATAAAACCATCCATACTAGATATATTTATTGATATAAAATCGTTTGAATATATGTAATGGCTATTTTTTTTATAAAATTCAATGTTTAGATAACCTTCTAATCTAGATTTTATCTCTTCTGTAACAGATCCTGTCAAAGTATTGATACAACCATTAAATTTTTTAAAATCATCTTCTGTAAATTTTAAAAGATCATATGTTTTTATAATTCCAAATTGAGTATCTTTTTCTATTATTTTATCATCAGTAATATCATCAACATTAATAGTATCATATACAACTTGTTTAACAAGTGTTAGTGTTTTTAGTGAACCAGGAACACCATTCAAAAGTTTAAAATTTTCTTTACTTTCAATGATAACTTTCTGTAATGGAAAATCGTATTCCATTTTTGATATGAAATAATTTTCGTTTTTTATATGTTTAAATAATGTAAATAATTCAAATTTTTTGTAGAGGATAGTATAATGAGTGACTATGAATCTGAACCTGAATATAGACGTGAACCATTAAAACAAATACATGGTGATATTGAGAGTGATATTAGAGATACAAATAATAGCTATACACTAGACGCAGATGATAAGATGTTTTTAAATTTAAAATGGATGTTCGATACAAAAGTGCTTACATCAGATGATTTTAAAAATATCGTTGACAAATATAAAGATAATTCAAATGCTATCATGTGGAGACGTGAACATGAAGATTTATTAGCGGAATTATGTGAAAAATGTAAAGTATTTGCTTGGTTTCATAGAAGGACAGCTGATATGCTACGAGTAAGGGATAACCGTTACATTTATTCAATTATAATTTTGAATACTCTTACCAGTATGTTTTCACTCATTGGTTCAAGTTATGATGAATATATAGATACTAAATTAATAGCATTAATTTCAGGAGGAGTTAATCTATCTACCAGTTTGGTAACAGCTATCTATAAAAAGATAAATATGGGAGGTACTGTAGATAGTCATTTATTTGCTGTAAATATGTATACAAAACTATCGCATAATATTTCATCTCAGTTAGCAATATCTCCCGAAGAGAGAGAACCTATGCCCAAATATCTAAAAGATAAATTATCAGAATATGAAAATTTAATTTTAGAATCACCAATAATACCCGAACATATTAAATATGAAGGATTAAAGCGTATTCGCAAGATGAAAGTAAGTATACCTAATGAAATAGCTGGTGGTGTTGATAGAGTTAATATATACAGGTGTGAAGAAAAAGAAAAATTTAATGTTTCAGATATTTTAACTCAAAAACTTAGTAATACAATACCCCCTGCAGAAACTAATCAAGAATGGGGTATAAACAAGAGTCCCCTTGAAGTAGAAAAAATGTTTGTAATGATGAAGAGAGAACCAGAAAAAGATAGTAAAGTAGAAGCATCTATAATGATTCAAAAACATTTTAGAGGTTTCTTAGGTAGAGGATATTGTAAAATGTTACGTCAACAAGCAGAAATAAATAAATCAGCAACAACGATTCAAAAAACATTTTAGAGGATATTTGGTGAGACATCCATAAAATGATTTAAAAGACATCTTTTACAATAATATAGAAACATGAAAAAGCCCCAAACACTGAATGAATTTAAAACAAAGTATTCGCTCAAAAGTGTAGATTTAGATGATCTTGTGCTAGAGTTACAAGAATATTCACAAAAAAACAATTGGGTTGAAGGTACGTTTAATAATCGTTTAAAGCTATTACAAAAACTTCACCGCCCATTATTTATCAGATTAAACAAATGGTTAATCGCATTCGGCTTGTCTACTGAAAATAATATTACAAGAGCAAAAAAATCATTAGAAAAGAATGTATTTGCTTCAGTAATAGATGTAAAAGAAAACAATTATTATAATTGTAAAACGAAAACCGCATTAGTAAAATATCTAAACAAAAATCCACATAAACGTGTCAAACGTCAATATGCAAAAGATGAAGGTTATAGAGTATTTTTAGAAACATTGGGTTAATTTATTTTTCAAAACTCACAATGATTAAATCTCTTTTTCCAGAACCATATGGATCCTGTGGTTTATGTGGTACATTACCATCCATGATAACGGTCGTTCCACTTTTTAGAGGAAGGACATATTTCACACCATTTTTATCTTTGTATCTGATATTACCCTCTTTGATCTCATGATCTATCCTCAGATACATTAGAACTGTAATCACATTTGGATAGTTATCATTTTCACAGTGCCAAGCAAGACCGCTTTCTACTCTCTTCACATCATTTTCTAAACTATAACGAATAACATCCATATACCATTTATCCCTATTGTGGGTGAAACCATTCATTTGGAGGAAGCCAGAAGCAACTTCTTTTACAAAATTCAGATCATGATTTGTATCAGAATAATCATAAAACTCTACATTTCTTTTCCCCCCTGTTTTTTTTGCAAGTTTATCCATAATTGATGGATCAACGAGGTAATCATCATACACCCATGTGGGGTGTTCTGTATTAAGAATCTTCATAAAAGATTTCTTTTTTAAAAAAAATTAAAAGTAAGTATCAAATTTATCTACTTTTTCTCCTACTACGTCTTCCCTTTTTTAGAAACATTAGGGTAATACAACATTAATCTTCTTGTTGTCCCCGATCAGTAAACGTTCTAGCTCTCCTCACCAGCTTGGAGCCACCTACAAGAATATTCATCCTCGTCTTCCTCACACGCCTTTATATAGAAAGATCTCGCCATTTCGGCATCCAACGGCTTCTTTCTCATATAGTGGTCACCCATTTTTCTGTTGGACCTACTCCCCCCATTTTCGGAGGGCTCCGGTGAAACGTTCATCTCTTGTTGAACGTTTCTGTTGGACCTACTCCCCCATTTTCGGATGGCTCCGGTGAAACGTTCAACTCTTGTTGGATTACCCGCTTTGCGTCTATCGGCCTTTTCCTGTGCCTTTTTTTCTTCCTCCTCGTTTTTGCGTGTTTTTTTCGCCAAGCTGGCATATAATCCATCCTTTTCTAAAAGTCCGGTCGGTTGCAAGCTCCGCATCCCAGGGTGATTCATTGGGAATTTCATATTTTTATCTTTTAACATACCGACTAATCTTTCAGGGTAATTTTTCGCCATCCAGTTGCAACTAATACGGTCTCCATCCCAACATTTTTCAAATTTCATTCTGTATTCTTTATCATTTCCAGTATCATCTACAGTCCCTTGACCGTCGTCACTTAATTCAGGTCCAGTCTCTTGACCGCCGTCACTTAATTCAGGTCCAGTCCCTTGATCGTCGTCACTTAATCCAGGTCCAGTCCCTTGACCGTCGTCACTTAATCCAGGTCCAGTCCCTTGATCATCCTCAATATCTCCATCATCAAAAGGATCATCACCACCGCCAATTAAATTTCTTCTATCTCTTCTATTTCTATTTATTCTTCTTGTGCGCTTTCTAGACACCTTTCTTCTAGAAGTCCGTTTCTTGGATTTGCGCTTAGTAGATGTGCGCTTTTTAGAGTATCTCATTTTTCTTCTTGTCTTTTTTTTTCCACCGCCTTGTTTATCCTTAAGGTATCTTGTATTCATTCTTCTTCCCGAAGAATCTCTTGTAACATGTGGATTCATAGAATCGTGATGTCTTGAAATATCTTCTAAGGTATCAACTAATTGGTCGACACCTTCAATACCTGTTTGTTCAAAAAACTTGGCAAGTGCTAGTTTTTGTTCTGGTTTTAAAAGTTCTAATTGTTGTAAGAGATAAGTTGTAGGTTCTCTCAATTCTATTTGTTTTCTGTCTTGATCATCCATAAATTGATTATATGATGACATTCTATCTCCATCAGGTAATGAATGACGATGTGATTTATCACTTAAAAATGTATAAGGGTATAGTTGACGGACTGACCTTACTCTAGGGTTAACAATATTTGTAGCCCCATACATCCTTTCTATTACATCTTCGGGGCGATGTTGCATATTGGCTCCGAGGAATAGTGCTTCTGATGCGGCACGTTGACCACTTGTAAGTTCAATGTCTTCGTAACTATCAGAACTATCAGAACTATCATCATATTTATCGGTACCAATACCATATTTTCCAACATCTTCATCAATTAAACCTAATGAGTTTGCGCTTACCTTAAAAGACGACGTTGTTCTATCAAAAGTAATTATCGGTAAGTTAGGATTAAATCCATATTTTCCTAGAAACTTTATGTATTCTCCATTCATACGTCCATAGTAAAGAGCTGGTTTATACGATATTACATCACCATAGTTATCACTTTTTATATAGTGGTTTAGATACCTTTCAACCGTTTCTCTTGGAACACTTCCATCTGTTAATAGTTTTATAAATTTCTTTACATTATTTACATAATTAGGATGTGATTTATTTCCTACTACTCTTAATAGAGGAGAAAATTCATTTGGCCCCCTCATTGTTGAATATGTTAATAAATGTCTACCTTGAACACCTACGAGTCTATTTATTTGTTCTGAAAAATATGTATCGCTAGATATATCAAAAACTTCATGATCTAAAGGCGAACCATCTTTATTTAAATAAGTTATTCCAGGTATATTTTTTAAAGAATATTTATCATGTAAAGTTTTAGCATTATTCGTAGTATATTCAACTGCTTGACTTTGTTCTTCCATTATAATATGGGTAATATTTTATTCCTTATAGTTGAGAATTAAATAGACTCCAACAAGTGAAAATAAACGATGAATAAAATACTCTTCCATTGGATATAATAATGGATATAGTATCAGAGCTACACATATCAATTTAGATAGTAATGTTATATATGAAGAGGATAGAAACCAAGATAAAAGTATGGATATATATATATATATCCATTTTTTATCAATATTTATTAATTTTCCATTAATTGTCTTAAATTTATCATTACTAAAAGTGATTAATAAATAAATTATACCTAAGAGTGAAATATAGTGTAATTTGTTTGAGAAGTTATCATTTTTTATACTTATAAACAGAAGGATACCTACATTTAAAAATAATAAAATTGGCAAAACATATTTATTAATAATATTATTTGTGATAAATAAAGAGTAAGTAATGCATAAAGTAGATATCCAAATAAGAAAATATTTTAAATAAAGGAGTTTCTCTATACCATAACTATAAAAAGTAAAATCTGTTTTAGATACATAAACAATACTAGAAAAAAAGAAAACTATTAAATAAAATATTATTATTGTATCCATATACTTATATATATATTTAAAACATATCTTCTAAAGATATATATAATATGGAAGAAAGATTAGTTAACATACAGGATAAATATAATGATAAATTGGGATATACACAAACAATAGGTTGCTTTCGGGTAAAAACTTTAACGCAATTGATACCAATCTTATTACTCCTTGATTCTGTTTTCTTTTTTACACAGACATTTTTCCGTTGGGGGGCACCATGTTTCTTATGGTGGAATAGTATCGCAACAACAATTACATTTTTTATAGGTCATATCACAAGATTAACAGGTATTCCTATATGTATTTATTCAATCAAAGAAACAAGAAAAGGTAATGCTGAAGGCTCGCAGATATTATTCAATTATCTCCTCTTACTTCTCTTAGTAACATTTATGGATATATTTTTATGTATAGCAGAAGTAGATTATGTTTGTAATAGTGATTCAATAGATGACTGGAACCGCTGTAGTCATGAATGGGGGAAAGAACAATATGAATGTTTAACAGAAAGTGGAGAAACCTGTATAGCTCCATTAATCTACGATAATATGGAACATGATAAAAAAGTATGTGGAGATCATGAATGTAATTATGTAATAAAAAATGATAGAGTGAAACCCGAGTGTTGTAGTTATGGTGAATGGAATTACCACAATCCTTGTAAAGAAGATCCTGTGATTCGACCAAAAATATTTGACACCTCTTGGTGCGAGAATTTTTCTGATTTTTATGATATAGGGTTTGGATTACTAACAAGTGGGATGCTTTTTGGTTTTACATACATAGTACATAGTTATAACATGGTGATTGGTGAAGAACTAAAATTTACTGCTAATCCTATGGAAGAAGATGATGAATGATCAGACTTGCTGTCCGATGTAGTAGTTTTGAATGTCCGTTATGTCGTATACTGGTAGGAGTTCGCGTTTGATCTGGATGATTGGTCGTGGGTTTTCGCATGGCGTATCTGGATGGGGACGTTCTCCATCAAGGCCTAGGAGTTCCATCAGAGTCAGCTCGGACCCGCCATCTTCGTCAGTGATGTTCTTCCCCTTGTTTTGTCTGTAGATCCCCGAGTATATCTCTTCCCATGACTGAAATGTTTCGCAGATGATATTCGTGTTGTTCATTTCTGATAGAAGATCGTATGTAAGTTTACTAGAAATGTAAACACATTTCAAATTTATTTCTTACGCTGAGTTCTCTTCTTCTTACCTGTCCTCTTCTTCTTGCCTGTCCTCTTCTTCTTGCCTGTCCTCTTCTTCTTGCCTGTCCTCTTCTTCTTGTCTGTTCTCTTCTTCTTACCGGTCCTCTTCTTTCCTCCCCCTCTGAAACGACGGCCCTTAGTATATGATCCCCTCCTTGATTCTGATGGAACGAACATTGGTTCCTCTTCGTAGAGTGGTTCTTCATCCCTCGTTCCAACTATCTTGAAAGTCTTGAATTCTTCTGGTTTTTTGTATTGTTCATTAAGATAATCATATGGATTTGGTGTGAAGCTTCTTGAGTAATCTCTTACTAAATCTCCGTAAGGGTCTCTTGCTAACTCACCGTCTTCATAGAGAGGAGTATTGTAAACAGTTGGTTGTAATCTACTGTTACCATCTTCTTTCTTTAAGATAAGATTAAAATCAAAATTTTTGTTGTAATTTGCTCTTTCAAGATATGTTATACGAATAATCGCCATAATAACATCTATACATTTTCTTCTTAATTCACCATCAAAACCTTGATACCTTATAAGCTGTAAACGGTCGAAGTTTTCTTTTACTTCTCTGTTCCTTCCTAGTTCAGGGAGATATTTCTGATAGATTGTTTCTGTTTTTTCAAGTAATTCTTCTGTATCAAGGGTGTCAAGTATTTTGATAACATCAGCTACAGAACGTATATCTATCTTTTCATCTTTGTATTTAATAATATCACTATCATCAAGCGACTCATCCCTTAATTCTTCAATAATCTTTTCAGTTATTAGTGGTTTTAAAGCCATTTCAACATCTTCAGGAGCCATACTATTTAATTGTGGATTTTGATCCATTACTTCTCGTTCCATCCCACCATTAACCTTATTGCCATATGTTATTACCATATCGTAATTGCTCCTATTGAGAATATCTTTGAGTTCCATTAAATCCGCTTCACTATGCTTCCATTTCTTACCAGAACTTAATCCTCTAAAATCTTTCCTTGGATTCATTTCGCTTACTCTTCGTAATGTTCTCGGCATTTTTCTACTAACTGAACCACGTTCTCTTCCAATCTGAACTACTTCAGGATCAGTATAATTTTTACCTTCTCTTACAAGATTTCTCATATCTTGTTCTAATTCTTTTTCTCTCGCATTTAATCTTCCAAAATCCTTTGCTTCTGAAAATGCTGGTTGAGAAGTTAAATAGTCTCCTAAACCAAGTCCTCTATAATTTCTTTTTTGACGTTCATTCAACTTCCTAGTAATCATTGTATCATAAATGTCATTATTAATGTCTTGCGGAAGTTCACCATCTTCACCTAAGAATGGTTGAAGTCTAGCCCTTTGTCCTGGATCCATTTGCTTAGCCTTTGGAAGATTCTCTACAATAAAGGGAGGTATTATTCCCAAAGAAAAGGGGTCTGAGCTATAATCAGAAATTCCCTTTTGATCATATTTTGGGGTATTTTCACGAACGCTTCTACGATAAACTGAACGTTCTAACCATTCTTTTTCAATCATCCCTTCATCTATTTTTTCGTCCCCTTTAGGGTCATCACTATCTAAGTCTTTATAAGAATATTTAACATCACTGGTAATACCTTTATCCATGTCTGTCATAACACTTATGATGTTATAATCGAAAAAGTAATTACCATTTTCATCTTTTTTGTCTTCTTGAATTGCCTTTCCAACATCATTTCCAGTAATACTTAAATATACAGTTTCTAGTTGTTCATTTAATAGGTGGAGACCTTGTTTTTTCTCAAGAAATGTTTGTTTTGCCTGAGGATCACTATAAATAAATTCTTGATAATCATCTTCATAAACATCTGTAACCATTTCCCTGAGTTGTTCTACAAATTCATCAATTCTTTCTTGATCCATTTTACCTTCATTAAAAATTTTTAAACCTACCCTTACAGTTTTTATATAATCTTGACTAAACTTTTCTATTTCTCCATCTTTTAAAATAGTTTCACAAATTCCCTTAACATCATTTTCTATGAATTGTTTTTGATATTTAACAAAATCAGGGAAACCCATCATTTTATCTATTAATAATTCATTTAATCCAATGATATGCTTTATGGTATCTATAGCGTCCATTTCTTTCATTCTAAGTTCATTTTTCATTATTTTCAAGATAATAGAGTAATTAAACTTATCTACAGGATCTTCGCGTAAATGAGGTAATGGTATTAGTGGTGGATTATCTTTGGTAGGGTGTAATTGTTCTCTTAGGATATCACAATGCGCGTACAGTTCCATCATTGCTTCTTTAGCAGATGGATGTATTCCTGCTATTCTATGATAATCTTCATTCCATTCAAATGTTCTAAACATATCATATACCAATTTTTCATAAAGTTCTAATTCAAGAACTTTTAATCTTTTAGGAATTAATTCGTTTTCTTCTAATATTTTTTGACGAAATTCATAAATAGGTTTTGCTAATCCTGAAATAATATCACTTTGGCCCATAACGCTACTAAATACCCCTTCATCATAAACACTATTTCTTAACTTAGCAGCCGCATATTCATGGACTAGTAAATCATCCATTTCATTTAGTAATCTATTGAGGAGCCGTTGCATTCTTCCTGATGTAAAGTCATTTTCTACAACAATATTACGATAGGTAGTTTTAAAATCATTTATAATTTCATCTATATTTCTTCTATAGACATCACATTGAGCGTATAGTTTAGAGAGAGCATTTAGATCAACAAATACATCTGCCATAACATCATCTCTCATAAGTTCGTCCGGATGTAAAATGGTTTTATTTTCATCTTTATAATGTTCATTATTTTCTCTGTCAAAATCATAAACCCCATCCATAATAACCTCACGAATCATCTTACTTACTTCTGCCATCTGTGTTGGATTTCCACCATCGTATATATCTAGTCCAATTTTTAATCTTTTATATGTTGTTCTTTTTTTGATATAATTATAATCAATACTTCTAGGATCATACTTTCCATAAAAACCCATGTCAGAATGTAAGATTAATTTTTCTAAAACATAGGGGACCATACTTTTATATTGATCGTTTATAACTTCCACTTTATCTTGGAAACTCATATCCTCACTATATGCTATACGGTAAAATTTAGATAACTCTCTAAAATCTCTATCAGCCACACCTGTTACATAACCACGGCTTCTTAGACGATCATCTGCCATATTTGCGATTGTTTCATCTGAAAATTCTCCATCACTATTACTTTCCATAAGTTGAGAATAAACATAAGAACGTTCCAATGCTTCATTTCTATCATCTTTCATCATAACATCATTCATACTTTTAGGTGGTTGTCCCATAGGACCAACAACATTCACATCCAATGGTCTATAAGCTTTGGTCCCTTTCGCATATTGCCAAGCATTAAAAATAGAATCACCATATGGTCCTTTCGCGGGTTTCCATACACTGACTCCATCTGGTGTTGTAGCTTTTAACCACCTTTCATTTGCCGCGTATAAACTGAGTGGATCAAATGCTTTATCTGATAATCTCTGTCTACCACCTGGACCTTTCTCAAAAGGTAAATTTTTGTCTAAAAATCTCTTTTTAGAATGATCAAAAATCTTTACTAAAAAATCAACATACATCTTTTTATTTAGATCCATATTACCAGTATCCAATGGAAATTGTAAACCACTTTGAACATTTACCTTTTCTAAAAAATATGGATCAACTTCTCCATGATTACTACGATTCTTAACAATTGCGAATGCTATTGATAATATAATTGAGACAATATCTAATATAGACTCTTCTTCTGTGACATTAAAGTTAGCATGAATATGATATTTTAAACCATCAAACCAAGGTCTATCTTTAAAAAAATCGTATTGACTATAAAAATATTTAGTCAAATCGTTAAAAAAAACATCTGAATCAGACATGCTCTATAATAATATAAATATAATAATCTCAACAACCGGAATCGAACCGATGGCCTAAGGAACTACAGTCCTTTGCTCTACCAACTGAGCTATGTTGAGTAAGCCGAAACTGGGATTTGAACCCAGGACCTTCGCATTACAAGTGCGACGCATTAACCACTTTGCTATTTCGGCAAAAATGCTTACCCCCCACGATAACTATTTAAAAGATAAACTTTAAATAAATTTGAAGTTTATTTATTGTTTAATTAAAATATAAAATAATGGAAGTTTTTAAATTCGGAAATGCTTACCTAAAAAACGTTGATTTGAAAACGGTCAATTTCAATAAAAATGTTGAAAACGATAATAGATGTTATGCCCGCCTTTGGGGAGATGGTATGTTTGGAAATGATAGATGTGAAAGGCAAATTAAATCAGGTTGCTTGTGTAGAAAACATTTAGAAGCTGCTAAAAGAATGAATTGTAAATGGTGGTTAGGTTTGATTAATGAACCGCGTCCAGAAAATCCTGAACATCCTGTTAGTGGAAAGCATAAATGGAGTAAAGATAAAGATGGTAAAGATTATGTTATTGAAAAAGCACCTGAGAGTGAAATAAAGGATATTCCTGTAAAGGTAAAGAGGCCCCGTGGAAGACCTAAGGGTTCAAAAAACAAAAAATAAAAAATTTATTATAACCACACTAAACTATCTATCTATATCTGTCTATATCTGTCTATACTGGTGTGATATCCCCATTACCATCCGGAAAGCCAACCATCTCCTGTGATTCTGGGTCAACGATAACCCACATTTTTTCGTCTTCATCCCACACCTTCATGTATTCTGTACCATCAACGATATACTCTTCTGCTTCGTAGCTTTCATCGTCAGAAGACAATGGTTCGGTTTTATCATCATCCTCCTCATCCTCAGGCTCCTCAACCGTCTCAATCTCAGGCTTTGGCTCCTCAACCGTCTCAATCTCAGGCTTTGGCTCCTCAACAACCTCCACCTCAGGCTTTGGCTCCTCAACCGTCTCAATCTCATCTTTTGGCTCCTCAACAACCTCCACCTCAGGCTTTGGCTCCTCAACAACCTCCACCTCAGGCTTTGGCTCCTCAACGGCATCAACCTCAGGCTTTGGTTCCTCAACGGTCTCCACCTCAGGCTTTGGTTCCTCAACAACCTCCACCTCAGGCTTTGGCTCCTCAACAACCTCCACCTCAGGCTTTGGTTCATCTTTTGGCTCCTCAATCTTCTTCTTTTTCTTAATGATCTTCTTCTTCTTTGGCTTCTCAACCTTAGCATCGGGTTCCTCGGTCTTCTTCTTTTTCTTAACGATCTTCTTCTTTGAAGACTTTTCAACCTTCTTGCCTTCTGAATCATACATCCAGAAGTGCTCCTTGTAGTCATCTCGGTAGCCATCCTTTAAGCTGCCCTTTGGAAGCATAGGCTTCTCAGGACGATCTTCGTTCACCTTTCCAAGCCACCATCCATTTGGCATGAAGAAGTCTTGCTTCAAGTGGATCTTACAGAAGCATCCATCATACTTCTCAATGTAACATCCCATATTCTCCAATTGTGCTTCGTTCATCTTGTCCTTGAACTCAACGAGGACTTTCTCAGCCTCATCCTTTGAGACCTTCTTGCATGATGAGCATTGGATACTATCATAGCCAAGACCACTTTCTGCTTCCCACTTTCGTGCGAAGCATCGGTTTCCGTCGAAGTCTTCGCTGTTGAGTTCAGCCAACGCCTTCTTTGGAGAAGACTTCTTGGCAGTAGCTTTCTTCTCTGAAGACTTCTTCTTGATGACCTTCTTCTTCGCCTTTTCTTCGTCTTCCTTTTGTAGTTCTTGCCCCATGTTGATGATCATGCGTTGTAGTCCTTCATCCTGTAAAATGGTATCCAGAGTAGGAACGGTACCGGTCCCTGGCTCCACCACCTCATACTTCTCAAGGAGGAACTCGATGAGTGTGGTAACCCTCGGTCCGGCGAGTTCCTTGAAGCTGGGGTGAACGGTGGAAGCCATTCTGGTAAGCGGGTGTGAGTGTGAAGCAAGTAGTTTGTAAGTCAGTCAATGTGTTTGTTTGTTCTGTTATGACTCTCAAAGCGAGTTTCAAATTTTCTTAGAATCTACGAGAAGGATGACTGAAACTCTCAAAGAAGCGAAAATTTGAAACTCGCTTTGAGAGTCATACCACAACAAACACAAACTGAACACAGAAGCTTACAAACTACTTGCTTCACACTCACAGACGCTTACAGACACTCACAGACGCTTACAGACACTCACATACTAACGCTTGCTTGCTACAGAAAAAGGAAAGAAGATGGCTCCTGTCAACTTCTCTGTCGGGGACCGAGTCATTCACACCAACTGGATGTACGGCACTGAACGCATGGGCACCATACAACACATCGGTGACCCAGTGGAGTGTGGTGGAGTCTTCAAGGGAGAAGTTGAGACACTCGCCACGGTAAGGTTCGCCAACGGACAACAAGCACACACACCTCTGCGCTCGCTGAAGCCATACGAGACTCCGAAGTATCCTCCCGGAGTCATCCCTGCCAAGTTCTACCTGGACTGCCCTCTTGAAGAAATCAGAGAAGTTGAAGACTACATCATGGAGAATGAGACTCCTGGAGGAAGTCGCGAAAACGCCATCAAAGAAGAAATGAAAGAAAACGATTTGACATCTATTCTCTCTGGAGAATCTAGGGACACTGCGCTACTCGGTATTGATCCGAAAGATATGGACGATTTTGAAGACATGTGCAACATGCGTGAAGAATATCACCGCCTCATCGCAAAGTCTCCACAAGGGGGTAGAGATGAAGATTCTTCGGTTGCCGAGTATATGGGGACAAACGGTGAGGAAATGATTGTCTTGAGGGACAGGAATCACTCAAGTGTAGAAGGCGCTGAAGAGCTTGACTCCAAAGATCGCATCATGGTTGAAGCTACGATGAAGAACAAAGGCAAAAACTACATGAGTGCCACCACGAAATACGGCGCCCTCTACATCGACTTGAAGTATACAAAGTATGTTCCCAAAATTGGAGAAAAGTTCAAGTGTGTCATGGGTATCAAAGGCCCTACAGGAAACTTGCCATGGAAGTGCTACAGAATAGTATAGTATAGAACAAAAAGAAAAAAAAGAAAAAAAGGAAAAAAGGAAAAAAGAAAAATAAAGTTTTTTTTTATATTATATATTATAATAACTTAATGGAAGAACTAAAAAACTTAATTCAACAAGGAGGGGGTGATGCTATGAATATTATTAATAATCAAAGTGGAGGTGCCGTTCCAATTGTTTTTCAGATAATATGGATCGCTACACCAATAATTTTCTTTTTAGTTTATTACTTTTGGCATTTAGGGTTAGATAATGAGAGAGCTGAAATAAAAAAAGATGATGAAGGATATGAATACAGAGATTATGTTATTTGGGGTAAGTTTTCACTCAAAGTGTTATTAATGATGATGGCATTATGTTATTTTTTCAAAGATGTTCTTGGATGGGTAGTAGTAAAGCTTCCCGGGACATTAAATCCAGGAAAAGGTCTAACTGGATACTATTGGACGGCAATGTTCTATTTAATGATCATAAGTGGGGCACTAACTATAATATTTGGAGGCCTTAAATCAACAGCATATCAATACTTTGTTGATGATTTATATGATGATAGAACAAAAATGAAACAAGTATGTGTTGATTTTGGATGTGGTTATGCTCCTCATGGAGATGGCCAAGTTACAAGAGGTGATAAGGTTTAAATTACTTCATATATGAGTTTCTCCCAATTCTTAACAATATTTTCAGGGCGAAGTTTATCAAGACACTTTCTGGCTTCTTTTGAATTGACACGCCTTACATCAGAAGAAGTATTCCATACATCTTGAAGAGCTTTACTGATATTCTGAATATCATTATCATAATCATCTACATCTACATCATAAATGTATACATTATCTTTTACTTCTTCTATGATCTCTTTAGGACCATCAATATTTGAAACAACTACAGGAATACCTCTATCAATGGTTTCACATATTGTATAACCAAATGGTTCATATATCCCTGTGATACAGTTAACACCTACATTTTCCCAATAATAATCTTTGTCTTTTTTGTTTGAAGAGAATGGAATAATAACAAGGTTTTCTTCATATTCTTTCTCTAGCTTTCTCCAATATTCATTGTCATACTTATCGTAGTCTACGCCCATGTTAAATACCTTGATATCATCCTTCTTCAGAAGATCTACAGCAAGAATAGGAAGTTCTGGACGCTTCCTTGGAACGTGTCTCCCAATATATCCTGTGTTATTAAGAGAGTAATCTACATCAACTGTATCATTCTTAAACATTTCATCGTATTTTGGTGTATAAGTATTGTAAATAACCCTTGTTTCAGTATTGAATGATGAATATCCAAGAGTATTATAATAATTTTCTTCAGCTTTGCTAATAAGGACAACATAGTCAGAAATCATGAAAGTTGTTTCTTGACGATTAAAGTTGTTTGTATAACATGAACCCATATTTGTAATATTTTCCATGCGAATAAGTGAATGACAGACAGTGATCATTTTAAGCATTGGGTAAAATTCTTTTATCTGAGTAATAGTTTCTTCAGCAATCCATAGATTATTGATACAAATATCAATATCGCTGAAAACATTCTTTGTATCTTCAATATTGTTGATTACTCTCAGGTTCTTGTATTTTGTGTGACATTCTTCAGGTAGAGTATCAAGGTGAGCAAGGAAGATAGGGTAAACTTCAAAGTAATCGTTATCTTCAAACATCTTGATAAAGTTTACAATCCATGTAGCTACTCCACCGTAAACAACCGGAGGTATCTCGTTTGTAAGCAGTCCGATCTTAATCTTCCTTCCAAAGTCTTTTCTTTCGTATACTACATCTTCTCTTTGTGTTTCTGAAAGTTCAAGGACACTCGTGATCATTGACTTAAATACTTCCATCGCAATCCGCGTATCAAATGAATATCCCCTTGTGAAGTTAAATCGTTGAAGCATCCCAACGAACACCATGAAGACACTGCTGAATACACCATAGATGAAGGAAACGACATTCATCTTTAAAGTCCTTTAGTTGTTGTTTTATAGTTTCTGTAAAACTGTTTTCAAATTTAATTTAAGTTACGAATTAAGAAATATAGTTCAGAATAATTCCATG